>ERZ780005.152-NODE-152-length-18185-cov-3.5265_pt1 | contig 18185 bp, 15 predicted proteins | sample MGYA00511874_ERZ780005 | MGnify/ENA primary metagenome ERZ780005 (study PRJEB29588, sample SAMEA2150310) | human gut metagenome | biome: human gut; feature: human-associated habitat; material: faeces | place: Denmark | collected 2008/2010 ...
CCGCCGGTGGGCGCCCCCCAGCCGCTGCGCCCAGAGTGTTCGCGATTGTGTTCAATGACAGAATCGCAGCCAGTGGCCTGTCCGGATCGGATTTGAACTTGAAAAACTTTTCTGCAGGCTTGTATCCCTGCTCCTTCTTCATTGTTATGAATGAGAGCGGAGTTGACATCAATACCGATTCCAGAAGAGAGCAAAGGAACGAAACTCCCAGCGTTCCAAGCATATAAATTATAAGCAGTGTCATACTGTGTTCTTAGAATATTTCGCAAACATACATAAAAAATATGGATTTCATGAACTGTCATTGATAAAAAATACGGCCCCAGGTCGCCGAACTGCGACTCTGGAGCCTTTCCTATGAAGCGAAATTAAGTGCTATTTGAATTTTCCTCCGTTTACGAAGTCATTGTATTCCTTCATCTCGTCATCCCAACCGGTGTATTTCATGCCCTTTACAACATACTTCTTGACTGTACCGTCCGGGTAAGCCCTTGAATAAGAATCGATTTCTATTGTGTCGATCTTGTTGTTATTGTTAGTGCCTGTCGTTCCGCCGGTAACGATTTTCCCGCTGAAGGAAATTGTGTAGTCCTTGTAACCCAGTTTGGTTGCTGCTGTATAGTAGCCTCCCTGGCCGGATCCTGCACCTTCGAGATATGGATTCCATGCGGTCCTCGGCTCGGTAGCAGTGATACCTGAGCATGTGAACGTCTGTTCCTTCAGATTGACATCGACTTTGAAGCGGACGGCGTCCAGATATAACGTGCTGTTGAGAGACGTGGCGGCAGGGTTCAAGTCGGTAATGGTGACCCAAGCTTTGTCTGAATCATTGAAAGTCGTGTTCGTGATAAGGACAGCAAACACTGTGGATGGCTGTGTGGAACCATTCTCGTAGGCGAATGTGACATACTTTCCATCTATCTTCGAGATGGCAGTCATTTCGGGGTCATCGACCTTGTATGTCTCACATGAAATGACCGAGAATACGGCCGCCGACATCAATGCGAGGCTTTTGATTATTTTATTCATAATTCATTCATTTTAAGTTGATACGATCCTTATTTATGCCACCACATCTTCACGTTCAGAGCTACAGGCTCAGGTGAGTTGACGTTATATGTGGCTGAAGTCTTGGAATAGAGGAAACGCTGCGGATAACCGCTGTCCAATACACCATGATAGTCAGTGATCGTCTTTCCTCTTGTAGGGTAGCCTGTCCTGTTGAGGTCGAACCAGGACTCTGTAGGCATACAGCGGACGTTGGATGCCCATTTGTGATTAATAATCTGCTCTACCATGCTCTCGGCGCTTCCTGATTTGAAGGCGTATGGGCCGGCCAACAGAGTCTGGGCGTCAGCCTCCTTGCATTTTGCTCTTGTAAAAGCAGCCTTGATTGCTGTTTCATAGGCAGTCTTTGCTTTTGCCGCGTTGCCAAGTCTTGCATAAGCCTCTGCCTTGAGGAATTCAGCCTCATCTACGGTTCCGAAATATACAGGATCTATCGCGCCTATGGCCAGACGGCTGGTCTTGGTAGGGTCACTAGCCAGACCATATTGCTCTCCTCTGAATTTTCCGTCAGGATTGCTGTCGTAGTAATAAGCGAATCTCGGGTCTGATGCGTCGAGTACATTGGCGATATCTGAACAAGCTCTGATGTTCATGTTGGAGTTGAGTTGACGACGGTCGTTCTCGTAAAGAGGGTTGGACTTGTCGGCAGCATCGAGGAAATTGTCAAATGCCGCGTCCTGTTTAAGGAGGTTGTCCTCGGAGAGAAGTGCCTCTATCTTGGACTTGTTGGTGTTGAAATCACGCAACGTCATCTTGAGGTAGAGGGTGTTTGCGAACTGGAGCCATCCGTCGATATTGCCTCCGAACACCATGTCCGAAGAAGCCGACAGATTGTTTGACTCGTCTGTCTTGGCCTTGGCATGAAGTCCGCGAACCTCTTCGAGAATGCCGATGATATGTTTCTGCATATCCTCGCCTGAATCGAAATGAGGATTCTGTGATTCAGTCAGATACCCTTCCGAGTAGGCGACTTTGTCGTAAAGGCTGGTAAGAAGATACAGATTGTAGGCCAGCATTGTCTTTGCCTCCATTACATAGTTTGTGTTGCCTTCTTCAGCCTCACCCTTGGTTATGATTTCCTTCAATGTCGGCATGATCGAACCATAGAAGTAACTCCACGGGCTGGTGAAAGATGAATTGGTGACATCGTAGGTCATGTGGGTGTAGTACTGGTTGGCGGTGCTGCACTGGTTGACATACTGTGCCCAGAAATAGCCGTACAAGTTGATGTCATAACCTAACTTGTAGGCTGTCATGAGCTGTGTTGTAGGAAGGAGGCTTTTTATCTTAGCATCCGCCACGTAGTTCGGATCCGTATTGATGTCCAGCCAACTCTTGCAGCTTCCCATCGAAAGAAGTGCAAGCGCTGAGGCGAAATATGTATATATCTTTTTCATAATCAATCCTAGTTAAATAATTAGAATACAATCTTTACGCTACCGCCGAATGTCCTGGTGGACGGTGCTGAGAAATACTCTCCGTACTGGGATGTCAGGTCATTGCCGTAGTTGGTGTTGTCCGGATCCACGAGTCCCTGCTTAGGAGTCCACATGAGGAGATTTCTGCCGACCAGAGAAACATTGATCGATGACAGCCATCTGACATTTTCGAACCACTTGTCAGGAAGAGTGTACGAAATGTTCAGTTCGCGGAGTTTCACGTATGTCTTGTCGATAAGGAAATCGCGATATACAGAGTAATTGTTGGAGTCGTTATACAGTCCGTGAACATTATAGAAAGAGTTTATCGGTCTGTCATTTTCCGCATAGACAGGGTTGCCTGCTCCGTCTTTTCCTACCTGAATGACTGAATTCGGATAAATCCAAGGATCTCTCAGGTTGTACATTGTCTCTTCTGCGTTACCGGTGAAGTAAAGAGTTGCCTTGGTAGCTGAGTACATGAGACCGCCATGACGGAAGTCGAAGTTGAATCCGAGTGAGAGTCTCTTGTAGCGGATTGTGTTGTTCAGACCCATAGTGTAGTCTTCTTCAGCCTTTCCGAGAGTGGTGTAATTCGATTCATCGTATGTAGGGAGACCCGTGTTCTGGTTCACGATAGTCATGCCGTAATATGGGCTGGACTTGTCTTCCACCTTATTGATTTTGTAGTCAACCCATGTGGTGAGAGACTCTCCGACCTTCGACTTCAGCTGAGGTCCCTTTGTGAGACCGTAGATCTGGTACTCCTTGACGTCATCCCAAAGTGACTTGACCTTGTTGTTGTTCTTTGAGAAAGTGTAGCCGAGATGCCATTCCCAATCCTTGGTCCTTACAGGTACGATTCCTACGGACAATTCGATACCCTTGTTCTGTATTTTGCCGATGTTGCGTACTGCTGAGGTGTGTCCTGACTCAGGTGCAAGTGTCGCGGAGATGATCTGGTTCTTGGTTATCTTGTTATAGAGAGCAACGTCAAAGCTCAACCGGTTGTCGAAGAATCTTGCGTCGATACCGATTTCCGCTTCAGTGGAAATCTCAGGCTTCAGGTCTGTCGAAGGAATTCTGCTGCTCTTTATGAGTCCCGAGAAACTGTTCAGAGGGAATGTGAGCTTTCCGAATCCGCCGCCTGCAGAACTGAGATAGTAGTATGCCGATGTATAATATGTAGGTGCATCGTTGCCTGTCTGGCCGTATCCTCCGCGAATCTTGAGGAAACTGATGACACTGTTCTTCATCGAAGGGATTAATTCCGTGAGGATGACCGAACCGTTCACTCCGTAGTAGAAGAACGAATTGTTATCGATTGGAAGTGTCGAAGACCAGTCGTTTCTGGCTGACAATGTGAGATATACGGAGTTTTTCCAACCGAAGTCGGCCTGTGCGAACACTCCCATGAGGCGACGCTTTGTGATCTCTGAACTTGCTGTCGGGGTGGCTCCGCTGGTATTCATGAAACTTGCCCATTCTTCGATGGCGACTCCGCTCAAATTTCCATATAATCCGGAACCGGTTCTCTGGTTTACGTTAAGTCCCGCTACACCGTGGAGAGACCAGTCCTTGCCGAAGGTATAGTCGGCAGGAAGTTCGCGTCCACCTGTGAAGTCCTGTATGAAGTCTCAGAATATGAACCGTTCTCCGGTGTCGCTCCGTTGACGTCAGAATAGGAACCAGGGTTGAAGGTCCAGATGTCAGTATAAGTCTTCTGGATGTAGTTGGTAACATCGAGACCACCTCTGGTGAGGAACTGCAGTCCCTTCGTAAGCTGGAGGCCGAATTCAATGTTGCCGAAAATTCGGTCGTCCGAATAGGTCGAATAGTTGTGGTCGAGAATCCACCATGGGTTCATGGCATACGGAGTGTAGTAGTTGTCCGCATTGTTGTAGATGCTCTTGTAGTCTTTCAGCTCGCCATAATCGACGTTCACAGGATACTGGATGATGTTCTGATAGATGGTCGAACCTCCGGTTCCCTGTCCGGTCATATTGTTTCTCACGTCCTTGCGGATGTAGTTGATGCTGTAGTTCAGCCATGCAAGACCGTCATTGATCTTGGTGTTGCCTCGGAACGAGAAGTTGTGTCTCTTGTAGTAGTCGTTGCTTCCCGGAAGAATACCGTTCGAGTAGATGTTGCCGTAGGAAGCCACGAAACCTGTGGTCTTGCTTCCTCCCTTGACACTGACGGTATTGTTTGTCTCAAATCCGGTCGCATAGAAGTTCTTCAGCGAATTCTTCTTGAAAGAGAAGTCGGTGAATGAAGGGTCCGCGCCGTTGTACTGATGGGCGCCCGGTCTCCATTCCACGCGTCTTCCGTCGAGGAGGTTACCCCATGAACCGTTCTCTGTCATAGAGTAGTTTCCGAAAGGATTGCCGTCAGGTGAGTAGAACCAGCCTGCACCGAATTTGTCCTGTAACTGAGGAATTCTCAGAACAGTGCTGGCCTGGAATGAACCGTCGTAGGTGACCTTCACTTCCTCGTTCTGCGAACCGCGTTTGGTCGTGATGAGAATCGCGCCGTTACCTGCACGTGAACCGTAGAGGGCGGTAGCTGAAGCTCCCTTGAGGACGGTAATGGACTCGACATCCTCAGGGTTGATATCGGCAGCCTGGTTACCGAAGTCGATGGAGTTGTTCAGGCCATGGCTTCCCATTGCGCCGTTTGAGATAGGCACACCGTCGATAACGTACAACGGAGCATTGCTTGCGAGTGATGAATAACCTCTGACGATGACCTTCTGGGATGTTCCGGTGGCTCCGGCAGAGGAAATCTGCATACCTGCGACCTTTCCTGCCAGTCCCGAGAGGACGTCTGCTGAGCGACCCTTCGTCAATTCGTCTGAACGGACTGTTGTGGATGCGTAACCAAGAGTCTTTTCCTGACGAGTCATACCGGTTGCAGTCACGACAACCTCGTCCAGTCCCACTGCGTCGATCGACAGGACGACATTGATTACGTCTTCTGTGCCTATAGGTACGATAGCATCTTTCATTCCGAAGAATGTTACCTTAAGAACTGTGCCCTTGTGGACTTTCAATGAGTATTTTCCGTCTGTATCAGTGACTGTTCCGATGTTTGTACCTTCGACAAACACGGCCGCTCCTGGAATAGGGAATCCGTCTTCAGCTCCTGTAACAGTACCGGTAATGATTCTGTTCTGGGCTAAAGCTACGCTCGTGCCTAAAAACAGGCATAGCGCGAAAGTCAGAAGTTTTTTACCCATAAGCTTTAATTTTTTTTGTGAAATCTTACGATATGTGGTTAATAATTGTAAGGTGTCTTGGGTGATTTGCTTTCAAATTGAATAATACTTGTGTCTTAGTGCAATTCTAAAAATGTTGACTATTAGTGCTTTATACTTGTGTTCGGCGCAATATAGGTAGATTATTTTGAAAAAGCAACAGTTTTGGACAAAAAATTTAAACGTTTTTTATTTTATTATAAAATGTTTTAACTGACGTTATTGGTATTTTTGACTTTTAAAATGTTGTTTTTGGCGGATTCAATCATACATGTTTTAATTGATGTCCAGGCCGGTTGTCGCCTTCTATCCCACAACTGATTTCATTTTCGGGGATTTGATATATCTTTGCAGCCGTTTACAATTCGACAAAAGATGAGAAAAACCATATTGATTACATTGGCTGCAGCTGTAATGTGCTGTGTATCAACTGAAACTTATTCCAAATCGTCTCGTGGGACAAAAGAGGCCAGACAGACTGAGAAAAAGACCGGATGGGAATTCGGTGTCCTGCCATGTCTCTCATATTCTTCCGACATGGGTTTCCAGTATGGCGTATTCGGAGACTTCTATTATTATGGGGACGGCTCGACATATCCCAATTACAGAGACAAGATAAGTTATGAGGCTTCCCATTTCACCAAGGGACTGACTAGACTGTATCTGGCATATGACAGCAAAGTGCTGATTCCCAAGGTCCGGACTACTTTAAGCTTCACTTACATTGACGATCCTCTTTATAATTTCTGGGGGTTCAACGGTGCTGCTTCTCCCGTTTATAAGGCATTGACCTCGAACAAGTCCTATGCGTCTCAGATTCTGGACGGGACCATTCCGGCCTCTGATGCGGCTCTTTTCTCCTCTATGGGAGTGGACCCGTTGAAGAACGTTTCCTATTATTATACAAGCCGCGACATTATAAGGGTCCTTGCTGATTTTCAAGGCAATATAACGCCGCATCTTCTCTGGGCCGGCGGCATAAGCTACTGGAATTTCCGGATGGGAGATATCAATGAAAGAAAGTATGGCTATGATGCGAAGTCCACTTTGTACAATCACTATAAGCAGTATGGCGTAATCAGGGACTCGGAAGCAAAGGGAGGCAACAGACTGGAATTGAAGGCGGGACTGGTTTATGACAGCCGTGATTTCGAGACAGCTCCGAATAAGGGTATATGGTCAGAGATTTATGTAAACGGTTCCCCGGATGTTTTTGGAGACGGATTCAATTATCTCAAGTTGAGCGCCCATTTCCGTCATTATGTCCGTATCCCTTTCGGCCTCAAAGTCGGTGACCCTGTGTTCGCTTACCATCTTGCATATCAGGGAACCGTAGCAGGCAAGGCTCCGTTCTATATCCAGCAGAATGTTACTGCCCTGATTCTCAAGCAGCTGATGTCAGAAGGACTTGGCAGTTCGAATACTCTCCGCGGTACCCATGCCAACCGTCTGATAGGCGACGGCTATGTCTGGGGTAATTTCGAACTTCGTATCAAGATAGTGAATTTCAAGTTGCTGAAGCAGAATTTCTACTTGGCTGCCAATCCGTTCTTTGACTGCGGTATGATTGTGCAGCCTTATCGTGTCCATGAGATGAGTGCCTTGCCTGAAATCGGTGTCCTGGCTCTCGAGGCCGGCTATAAACCGGCCGAAACTGAGAAGTATATCCGTAACATGGCGCACCAGTTCATCTATAGCGGAGGCGTCGGCCTGAAATTGGCCTGGAACCAGAACTTCATCCTCTCTGCCGAGGTGGCACACAATTTCAACACCGGTATCGGTGCCCCGTTCTGGATTTCCCTCGGCACGAATTATTGCTTCTAGGAAGTGTCTGCGGACAGTGTCAATGATAGTCAGGCCCTGCCTGAGGGACTACTTCCTGATGATTTCCACATCGTTTCCGCAGTCGTATATGGCCTCCTTGTCCATGTACGTCACACTGGACGGAACATATACTTTCCTGAGGTTCCGGCACTTCTCCACGGCATAGGCCTCGATTCTTTCCGTTCCTTCCGCGAAAACTATCTCCTCTACGTTCTCCAGATGGTAGATGAAATTCTTTTCGATGACCTTCACCGGCTTGAGTTCCAGCTTCGTTATCGCCGACGGAATGAAGTACGGCGCATCGTTACCTATATTGTATAGCACATTCTTGTATGCGGTCAGAAACTTGTTTGCAGGGTCAACACTGATTTCGCGCAGGGAACTGAAGTTGCTGCTCAGATAGACCGTGTTCTCCCCGACACTCTCCACATTGCTTCCAAGATACAATTTCGTGAAAGACCCGCTGACCTTTTTTGAAGGGCAGAAAGACGTGATTCTGAAACCGTTGACGCTGAACGGAACCATCACATAATCAAGTTCGGAGTCCTTAACCTCTGCAACATTGAGGTTTCCCTCCCCGAAATTATAAGCGAATCCCTCGTCCTCGAACAGATTGAAATCGGCCCTTGTCGGCTGAAGCACATCGCGATATTTCCCGGTGTCATCCATTTTGTAGTCAATGCCGTTTGTAGGGTCGCTGACGTGCCATTCTCCATTCACATATGCGTAATTCCAAGCGTGGCCGCCAATCCCGACGAGCCAGCCGTTCACGCACATTGCCGGAATGTCCTGGCTCTGGCACATTATCTTGAACAGATTTGCATAACCCTGGCAGACGCAGACCCTATGAATGAAAACATCGTACGGGTCGAGATATATGGTCTCGTTTCCGCTGCCGTACCTGACATTCTTCACGATCCAGCTGAAAATATTGTCATATGTCTGAATCTTGCTATCTGCCTTCAGGTTATTGTCAATGAATTGCCTGATCTCGGAAAACTGCTTCTCCGTAATCTTGGTTTCGCCCGGTGCCAATGTCCTTGCAGGGTCCACGGCCTCCAGTAATTCGCGCAGCGCGAGTGCCCCGTCTGCCGGCAGCCGCTTCGCACCGTCATCTTCGGGAAAGTCAATGCTGACCGGCGGTTCCTTGTCAGGAATCTGTTCACTGCCGTTCTCTTTTCCGCAGGACGCGAATCCCAGGACTGCCATCAATGTTATAATTAGTACCTTATTGTTCATATGTCTTTCGTTTGCAGCGGCAAATGTAATATTATTTCATTGTCATTGATGCGAAAAATTCATATCTTTATGGGAAATTGCTAGAAAAATGAAAAAGATATTAGCAGCATTGACATTGACCTTTATCGCGACGGCGTCATTGGCGCAGACGGGGACTTGGAGCGGCAAGTTGGACGTTTCCGGCGCGACGCTTTCGCTAGTTTTTCACATGGGCGACAGCACCGCCACTCTCGATGTGCCAGACCAGGGCGCGAAGCAGATTCCGGTATCGGTAAAACGCTCCGCATTTGGTTCCATTGAGTTGGAAGTGCCGTCCATAAATGCTTCATACAAAGGACTTTGGACAGGTAAACTCATCACTGGGACATTTACGCAGAACGGAATGTCGTTTCCGCTGCCGTTGACACCCGGAGCCCCGGTTCTGAGGCGTCCCCAGACCCCTGTCGGGCCATTTGCCTATGTCAATGCCGATGTTTCGTTTTCCAATGGTGATGCTGTTCTGAAAGGGACATTGACAATGCCGGAGAACTGTTCCCGAGAGACTCCTGTGCTCCTCATGGTTACCGGAAGCGGGCTGCAGAATCGGAACGAGGAAATGTTCGGTCATAAGCCGTTTGCAGTGATTGCCGATGCGTTTGCCAATGCCGGGATTGCGACTTTGAGATATGATGACAGGGGATTTGGCGAGTCCACAGGCGATGTAGTTTCGTGTACCACGGAGGACTTGAAGAACGATGCTCTTGCCGGGATTGGTCTTCTGCGTGGGAAGTTTGACCATGTCGGTGTGCTCGGGCACAGTGAAGGAGGAACCATTGCCCTGATGTTGGCTGCGGAGGGCAAGGCGGATTTCGTGATAAGTCTGGCAGGTATGGTTGCCTCCGGCTCCGAGACTCTTCTGGACCAGAACCGTCGTGCGCTCCAGATGGCCGGGATGCCTGAATCCGAGATCAGCAACTATTGCAGATTTCTGGCTGACGCCTACGATGCTGTTGTCAATGATATGCCGTTTCCATCTCCGGAAAGTTATTATCTCTCTGCTGCTCTCAAGCAGAATGCGTCTATGCTAAGCGCTTCACTGAAAACGCCGTACATGAAACATTTCTTGAAGATGAATGTGTCGGACATCTTAGGCTCCGTCAAGTGCCCGGTAATGGCCCTCAATGGCACCAAGGACATTCAGGTGTCTTGCGACCGGAACCTCTCTCTTCTCCGCCAAGGTCTTCCCGGCGGCTATTCCGAGTCGGTTCCTGTGACAGGCTCCGGTTCAGACCTTGGCTCCGGTTCAGGCTCAAATTTCCGGTCCGCCACTGCTCCAACCGCAGAAATCGGTTCCGTTTCCCGGTCCGCCTCTGTATCTGTTCCCGAGAATTCTTCTGTCAATGTCATCAGGGCCGAAACTGGTCTGAACCATCTGTTCCAGCACTGTCGGACTGGAGAAGTATCGGAATACAAAGAAATCGAAGAGACCTTCTCCCAAGATGTCCTCGCCGAAATGATAACCTGGCTGCATTCCCTCTTTGCCCGCTGAACAAGAACTGTATTACGGCTCGTTCGTGCATTTACTTTTCCACTCAAAGCCATTTTTCCTGCTGAACACGAACTGTGCTACGGCTCCTTCTGTTCCGTTGTTTTGTCGGCAAGGAGCAGAGGTGCTCTGCGTATGGTAATTTTGCTGCTTTCTGTATCGTAGATGATTTGTGAACTGTTTCCTCTTTCATCCACGTCTTTGTCTTTGATATATTTTGAGACGGCATTTCTGAGTGACGCGTATGACAAACCGATTTGTTCGGGGGAGAACATTGAATATATTGCTGATAGTGAACCAAATGTATATATTTCGCCTCCGTTCTTGAATATTAGCGAAATCACGCTCTGTCCCTTTTTCATTGAATCCTGTTTTTTGCCTTGCTTGGCCAAATATACGACTTATTTTTTGATTTGTGACAAATATATGAAAAAAGCAATATTTACTATTGCAAATATATTATATTCGTCATATCTTTGATTGGCCTTACAATGTTTCTGGCTACCGCAAAAAAACGGTGTAAATATCGGCCTGATTTTACACCGTTTAGCTCAAAATGATAAATTGGTGTAAAAAATGGCGTTATTTTACACCGAATAGTGGTCAGGTCCAGTTGCCGGCAAACTATCGGACAGACTGACCGGAAACAAAACGCAAAACCAAAACATAACTCAAAACGGAAATAACTATGGCAACATTCAGAGAAAAAGAAAATTACTGCCGGCGCACGTTTGATGAAAACGGGCCATATTGGCATCTATATACATCTGGCAAGGAAACGCCGTTGATGTTCAGAACCGAGGACGACTATGTGTTTGCAATGAATGTCATTGCCCAGATGGCCTTTGAATATCATGATATTAGAATCCTTACCTTTGAGATAATGGGAAATCATATCCATATTTTGGCGGAGGGGCATTCTGACAGGCTTCTGACTGCATTCACATTTCTGAAGAAACGCTTGACTCGCGGTATGAAGGAGAGTTTTCCGGGTGGCCTTCCTGATGGGTTTTCACCGACATTGAAGGAAGTGTCAGATTTGGAAGCAATGCGAAATACTATTGTCTATGTCAACCGAAATGGTTTTGTCTCGGATTGTAATGTTACTCCGTACAGTTATCCATGGGGTGCAGGGCCCTATTATTTTGGACATGAGCCGGTGACTGCGATTACTTTTCATGATATTACAACTAAACAGGGCAGAAATATGTTTCGTGGCCGTATCCCGGATATACCTGATAGTTGGCCCGTTGCCGACAGTTTTGTTCTTCCTGTTGCATATTGTTCAATCAAGTTTGCCAAAGCCATGTTCAGGGATGCTCATCATTATTTTTCAATGCTATGCCGTAATCTGGAAAGTTATAGCGGTGTGGCGGCTGAAATTGATGACCAGGACTATCTGACTGATGGTGAGCTCTTTGCCAGGCTTGTATCCATCATCAGACAGCATCATCAGAAAACTTCTTTACGGGAACTGTCAAAAGCTCAGAAACTGGATCTCGCACGCGCTCTCCATTATGACTACAGATGTTCCAATGGCCAGCTCCGTCGTGTCATCGGTCTTACGCAGTATGAAGTCGATACACTGTTTCCATTGAAACAATCATCAGACATAGGACAGTAAAGCTCACGCGCATTTTTTTGCGATAATGAAAAAATATTTATCTTTACGGGCGGACATTGGTCTGGGGAATGTGAAAAATCATTGAATGACAATTAATTGATATTATTATGATACTTACTACAACACCGACCGTTGAAGGTCACAGCATCAGGGAATACCGCGGTATTGTCTGCGGGGAAGTCGTTGCCGGCGTCAATTTCATCAAGGACTTCACCGCAAGCATCCGGAACGTCATCGGCGGCCGTTCGGGCTCATACGAAAACGAATTGATCAAGGCCAGGGAAAATGCATTGAAAGAAATGTCGGACCGCGCGAGAGAACTTGGTGCCAATGCTGTTGTCGGCATTGACATAGATTATGAGGCTCTGGGCGCGGACAACGGAATGTTGATGGCGACAGCCTCCGGAACCGCGGTTGTGATAGATTGACAGAATAATCCCCTCATATTCGATTGAATGTGAGGGGTTTTAGGCCTTATAAATCTTCGAGTATCACCCTTATGTGAATATCGTCTCCCGGGTCGGAATCCTTGCAGCTCCAGAACTCCGTGGCCGGCAGTCCCGGAATGCCCCTCACTGTGCATGCAATCTTTCCGTCGGCATTGATAATGTAAGACAGAACCTCATTCGTCTTGTCATCATCTTTATACAGGACGAATCCCTCCCTGTCGCTGGAGGCACCGAAGATCCACATGAGGAACATGCTTCCGGCATCGAAATCTGTCGATTCATATTCCTCATAAGAAGAAAACTCGAAAGGATATTTCTTGTCCGAATACCTTACCTGACACGTTCCGTCACTGTTGATATTGATGCGTGCATCCACAAGCAGACTGTCAGAATCATTTTCAGTGCGCATCTTTCTGAAGGGGATGGAGTACTCATAACCCTTGCCGCAGTCGTAAATGCCTGTCAATGTGTAAATTGGACTCCAGTCACCGTCGCCTCTCTTTATGTATATGCTGCCGAGCGATGCTGTCAACGGAATACCAATCATGAAGTCATTGTCATTGCACTTGAGGTAGATGAAATTTCCGTCTGCCTTCACCTGCTTATACTCGTTCCAGACCTCATGCCTTTCAGACGGACGATACTCGTACCAGTCCATGCCGTCCCTCACGAAATAGCCGCCTTTATAGCAATAGATGTCCTTTGCAAAATCAGGTAGATAATCATAGATTTCGCTTGTGGTATATATCTGGGTCCAGTCTTCTCCTGGTTTGGCATAGAAGAAATTGGCTGAAGCCGTTTTCGGGACACTCACACTGCAGGCGGAATTCTTGATGTTGAAGAAATTGGCCTCCTCATTATACTGCTCGTAAGAAGCCCAGACACCTGTCTTGTAATCAGGACGATACTCCTCCCAATGCGAACCGTTTCTCAGAAAATAACCTCCGTCATAAGAGTAGATGCCCGTTTGGCCGAATGCCGGAATCAATGTCGGGATCAATGCCAGTATGCTCACCAGAAGAAATCGATATTTCATAATATTTAGATATTGAAAATTAAGTATTGTTAATTGTCTTTAGGGTGGTTGATTCATGGTAATGGCGATGATGGTTATCTCCACCGATGAACCTCCTGATTCCGCCATGCGGGCCAGCCACATTTCCAGCCGACCGGGTGTAAATATACTTGTAATTTATCATCTTACAAAGACTTTTGTTATATAATTTTAACGTCTTTTCCGAACTTTTCATTGATCTGACGGGCCTTGCTTTTCTTTTTCTGGGTAAAGATAAGCTTGTTCGTCTTGTCCTTCAAGTCTGGAATCAACTCCTCGCACATATCCTTTAACTCTTTTGGAATGCTTTTGGGGTAATGCCCTGCGGTCTTAGCAATCTCTGTACTATACCACCTGATAAAGTTGTCTTGCTCCAGTTCCTGGAGGTAATCTTTGTCAATGATGCTGCCGGACTGGATGTATCGGTTCACTACATTGCAGATGCCTTTCATCGCTACTCTGAGCAGTGTATTGCTGTCGAATTTCATATGGCTATTTTCTTTGTTGTACAACCCCGTCCGGAAGCAGACGTCCGGACAAGGTTGAATTTCATTTTATTACTATACTGATTCTCCCCGAAGTTCTTACAGATTACTTGTCAGAAGCCGATTCTTTTTCGCTGTGTTCCGGAAGAAAGCGTTTCAGCGTTTGCGGATTGAGTCAATGTCTTTCATCAGACTTGTCCATATGTGAGGCGGATATCTATATTGTATGATTATTCTTCTTCAGAAGTTTGTATTATCAATGATTATTTGTATATTTGTAGCAACAGAATCCGCCACGCTTCCCATTTGAACAGCGAACCAGGGCGGGTCTTTTGCTTTTTATGGGCACATTAAGATTATACACTAAACAAGCTCTTTCTATTTCGGAACAAATAGAACTGCTGAAAAATAGAGGCTTAAATATCACTGATTCATCCAAGGCTGCAAAATTTCTTGGAGAGGTAAGTTATTTTCGTTTTGTTCAATATCTTCGTCCAATGGAAGCAGACAAAACTACACATCAATTTAAGCCTAATAGTAGATTTGAAGATGCCGTAGCTCTCTATAACTTTGATATTGAGTTGCGAGAGTTAATGTTCAAGGCGGTCCAACGATTAGAGATTGCTTTGCGCACAAAGATTATACAAGAGTTCTCTTTGGCATATGGACCTTTTTGGTTCTTTGATACAAACCTTGCAGACGATGAACACAAGTTTATGGAGAATATGAACTCCACAGATCGAGAACTTCAACGTAGCAAGGAGGACTTTATCAAAGAGTATAGGAGCAACTATGACAAGCCGATATTCCCTCCTGCATGGAAAACGCTAGAACTTGCATCTTTCGGTACGCTTTCAAAGCTATACTACAATTTCAGCGACAAGAAGTTAAAAAAGCGTGTTGCCCGTCAGTTCAATCTTCCACAGCATGAGGTGTTAGAAAGTTGGATGCGTAGCGTCACCGTTCTGAGAAACTGTTGCGCGCACCACTCACGCTTTTGGAATCGCTATTTGTCCAACGCTCCACAAATGAACGCCTCTTTGCGTGGCCCCTGGGTGAACATAGAAGGTGTGGATGCAAACAAAGTGTATGCTATAGCCTGCTGTATAGCATACTGGCTTGATTCCATGGGATATGGAACGGACTTCAAGAAGGAATTCAAATCCTTACTCGCTTTTTATCCGCAAGTAGATCCGACTGCAATGGGATTTCCTGAAAATTGGATTTCTGAGCCCCTCTGGAGATAACTTTATAGGCAAAATGCAGGAAACTCTGTCGGCTGTGAACAATATCTACAACCGACAGGGTTTCTCCTTTTTCAGACCGATCTGTCAGGCATAGTTTGAGGGTATCAACTACTGCACGGGAAGGTCGTTATTGGAGGATAATAATTTAGCCCGATGATAATGACTCATTCTACTGCGCAGTCATTTTCCTTACTAGAGTGGCAGTCCGCTGTCTTTGAGCATGTTGAATCCTTTTGTGAAGAATGAAACTTCTTTACCTTGTCCAGGATTCCACCATGGCTGAGGGCTGGCAGGAACGGCGATTAAGACGCCCTTTGATAGTTCCCATCCGCTGAAGACTCTCTGGCACGCTTTACCATTGAGGCATGTGTGATTGATTTTAATTGTTGTGCAGTTCTTCGAAGAGCACAGAATTCCATCAGCATTTCTGAAATTGTCCTTGATGTAGGCACGATTTGTAGAAACCAGAATGATATCTGGTCCTAAGATGTGCAATAACTTATCAAAATACCCAATTTCTTTGAACTGCTTGTCCAAAGAACATGCAATCTTCTTTGGCAACTTACTCCATGTCGGGGCCGTTGCAAGGGGGCATTTGATGTCAATATGGATGGCAGTATTATGATATGCCTCTTGTGGTTTTGTCATCTTGCCGCCATAACTTGCATCCAAGGCGTGTAGGGCGTATTCTGGATTTTTGAACCAGTTGGTGTAAGGTCTCACATTGAAGTAATTGTTCATTGTGGTCTCGTAAGTGGAAATGTCCTTGGAAAATAGTCGAGTTGATTTCTTGATAACAGATGCATTGGGGAACCGCTCGATGTGATTTCCTTTTTTGTCCTCGAACTCAATATTTGATGGATTCAGACTGACAGTCACTATCTTCTTGTCTGATACATAATATTTGTTGAGATCACCGAACCAAATGATAGGGATGCTGTCATTGACAAGGTGGGTTGACATTGTGTTTTTTGCATTGACAAACTCATGCCAAACGTGTTGGATTAATTGTTTCATTTGTGTCCTCATTTTTTTTGTTTTGCAACCCCGTCCGGAAGCAGAAGTCCGGACAAGGTTGAATTTCATTTTATTACTATACTGATTCTCCCCGAAGTTCTTACAGATTACTTGTCAGAAGCCGATTCTTTTTCGCTGCGCTCCGGAGGAAAGCGTTTCAGCGTTGCAGAGTTTGCGGATTGAGTCAATGTCAGGCCGTTCGCCGCGGAGGATGTAATCCACCGTAGCTTTGCGCGAAATATTCTCAATTTGTCCTCCCGAAAAGTCGAAGTCCCTTGCGAGAACTTGTGCGGTATGGAAATCGATGTCTTTCATCAGACTTGCCCAGATGTTGGCGCGGGCATCGATGTCCGGCTTGTGGAACTCAATCTTGTAGATGAAGCGTCTTTCAAAAGCAGAATCGAAGTTCTGGGTAAGGTTGGTGGTGGCTATCATGATGCCCTGAAGGTCCTCCATCTCCTGAAGGATGATGTTCTGCAAGGTGTTCTCCATCTTGTCCACTGCCTGTTCTGCTCCGGTCCGTCTTATTCCGAAGATTGCGTCTGCTTCATTGAAAAGCAAGATAGGCGCAACTTTGCTGTTCTTCACGATGTTTTTGTATTCATCGAAGAGCTCTTTCACTGTCTTCTCGGAGTCGCCTACCCATTTGCTTTTGAGCTGGGATACATCCACGATGAAGATTCCCCTGCCAGTTTTGCGGGCAATCTGGTAAACGCTCTCGGTCTTGCCGGTGCCTGGCCCTCCATAGAATAATGTGCAAAAACCAGGTCGCATGCCCTGTTCTGTAAGGCGTCTGACCACGTTGTTGAAATTGTCTTCTTGGAGCAGGACCGTCAGAGTCTTGAGCTGGTCGCCCTCTGTGGCATTGAAAAATAACTGTTTCTCGGCAATCCGGTCCGGACCCAATACTTGGAAACTGGAAAATGCCTCAGGCTCGAACTTGATTTTTATTTCGGAAAGTAGTTTCTCGATTACTCCTTTGGCAAAACAGAAATGCTCGCTGTCTGCGATACCGTCATTGTTCACATTCTCGACAATGCCTCTTCTCATAAGTTCGAGATCGCCGCACTCGATCGCATTACGTATGCCATCTTCTTCAGGGGCATCTTCAAAGAGATCAGCCACGTCCTCCCAACTGAATGAAGTCTTTCTGCGTTCGTAGAACTGGGTAACCATGAAGAAAAATATCACTCTCTCGCAAGTGTTGATATCGCTGATATAGAGCTTTTTGTACTCAGAGACGAACTTGCATTCATAGTTGTATTTCAGAAGTTCATTGAGTTCCAGATTAAAGGTTCTCAAACTAATTGTGTTCATCCGAAGGTTTTGGAAACACCCCGCCGATTCGTCTGAGAATTCCGGATGAGGATAGCCCTGAGAGCCCTTCTCCGCTTGGCTTCTTGTTGTTTTGGATGCATGTGATGACGTCTTCTGGAGCGAAATAGTTCGGTACATGCCTGATGACATCGTTGATTATATGGACGTATCGTTTCTCGTACAACACGTCGATTTCTTTGAGTAAACTGATAAAGTGGAGATTTGTGCATCCGATCTTATGGGCTAATCTCTCACTTGTCGCGTTTCCGCCGAGTGACAGTTCGAGAATGGCCGCAAACAGTTCAGCCTGGACTCTGGTGATGTCCAGTTTCTCGCATACATAGTCGTATTCCTTCTCGGGAATTTCCGTGCTGCCGGAATTATCACCTTCTTCAGGATTGCTGTCGGGTGATGTTACAAATGAAAGGATGGTTTCAAGGCAACCTGCGATGGTGAGTTCGGTCTCCGGTTTGGCCACAGCTGCATTGGCATTGGCAGGAGTGAATGGGACTTGTCTGTATCTACTTGCGTAATTCATGATGACGATGATTTAAAGTCAATATTTTGGGAATGGTGTTCCCGGTAATCATAATACTACGGAGTAGAGATTATCTTACAGAAAAAAATGCAGGAAAATATAAATATTTTTTGGGGAGTTCGAG
>ERZ780005.163-NODE-163-length-16635-cov-3.5762_pt1 | contig 16635 bp, 13 predicted proteins | sample MGYA00511874_ERZ780005 | MGnify/ENA primary metagenome ERZ780005 (study PRJEB29588, sample SAMEA2150310) | human gut metagenome | biome: human gut; feature: human-associated habitat; material: faeces | place: Denmark | collected 2008/2010 ...
GGGGCCGTGGGTTGGCCACGTCCGCCGTACTGCGCCACCTGCCGGACGACATGGCGATGAAGACATTCAACCTTGGAAAACGGTGTAAGAAAACGTCATTTTTTACCCCGTTTCAGAAAATTTGAACAAACGGGGTAAAATCAGGCCGATTTTTACACCGTTTGTTAGAGACTCGGCTTCGAAAGGCACACTTAAATCGGCGACCGTGCAGAGGCAAGAACAATATGGACAGCCCTTACCTTCGAAAGGCACACTTAAATCAGCGACCCCATAGACCAGACGCAGCGGTCAGTGGCAATGGCGGAAACTGAAAAGAGCCGCACGGAAACCCGTACGGCTCTTATCTTGATAACAGAGTAATTAGTCTGTGAGTGAATATCTTCTGAAAGCAAGAACCTTAGCGTCCTTGTCTGCAGTGTGGATATACTCGAGGACAGTCATCTTGTTGTCCCAGATGAACTCCTGATCCTCAAGAGTCTGCTCTTTGAAGAACTTCTTGAGCTTACCCTTTGCGATGTTCTCAAGCATAGCCTCTGGCTTGCCTGCCATCTTCGGATCCTCAGCAATCTGCTGCTTGTACATTGCGAGCTCCTTCTCAACGGTCTCCTTAGGGCAATCAGCCTCAGAAACTGAAACCGGGTGCATTGAGGTTACCTGCATGGCAACGTTCTTACCGATCTCAGCAGGAACTTCCTTGCTGAATGCAACGATAGAAGCTACCTTTGAGTTGTTATGAACGTACTGTGCGATGTATGGAGCCTCGAGAGCTGCATAGTAAGCGAGAACGTGCTTCTCACCTGTCTTACCTGTCTGAGCAGAAATCTCCTCTTCTACTGTGTAGCCGTCGCTAAGTTTTACAGACTTAAGAGCCTCGATGTCAGCAGGGAAAGCAGCGATAGCTGCATCTGCTATAGAATTTGCGAGAGCCTTGAAATCTGGAGTAGCTGATACGAAGTCTGTTTCGCAACCGAGGCAGACGATAATCGCCTTGCCACCTTCAATGCGAACGATAACTGCGCCTTCAGTAGTCTCGCGGTCAGCTCTTTTAGCTGCTACAAGCTTACCTTTTTCACGGATGATCTCAACTGCCTTGTCGAAGTTGCCTTCAGCCTCTGCGAGAGCCTTCTTGCAATCCATCATACCGGCACTGGTCATCTTACGTAATTTCATTACGTCAGCTGCTGTAATCTGCATAGTAAAATAGGTTTAAAATTATTCTGCTTTAACTTCTGCTGCTGGAGCCTCAACTGCCTCTACTGGAGCTGCTTCTTCAACATCTTTTGTTCCCTTGCGAGGACGGAGCTTCTTTGCAGGTGCCTTCTCGGCTGCCTCTGCTGTAGCCTCTTTTTCCTTCTCAAGCTTCCTTTCGTTCAATCCCTCCTGGATGGCAACACAAAGAGCGTTGGTGATGTACTCAACTGACTTTGCGGCATCATCATTAGCCGGAATCACATAATCAATCGGGGTAGGATCGCAACAAGTATCAACCATGGCGATTACCGGAATGTTCAGACGGTTAGCCTCTTTAACGGCATTTGCCTCCTTCTGTATATCAACTACGAAAAGTGCTGAAGGGAGACGGCTCATATCCTTGATTGAACCGAGGTTCTTCTCAAGTTTAGCCCTCTGGCGGTCAATCTGAAGACGCTCACGCTTAGCGAGTTTCTCATAAGTACCATCCTCTTTCATCTTGTCGATGGTATTCATCTTCTTGATTGCCTTGCGGATTGTAGGGAAGTTGGTAAGCATACCACCAGCCCATCTTTCAGTAACATAAGGCATGTTAACTGAAGCTGCTTTCTCAGCGATAATATCTTTAGCCTGCTTCTTGGTAGCAACGAAGAGAATCTTGCGGCCTGAGCGTGCAAGTTCTTTCATTACCTCTGCAGCCTCGTCAATCTTGACGATACTCTTGTGCAGGTCGATGATGTGAATCCCGTTCCTTTCAATGAAAATATAAGGAGCCATTTTAGGATTCCATTTCCTCGCAAGATGTCCGAAATGTGCACCTGCTTCGAGTAATTCTTGGAAATTTGTTCTTGGCATTTTTTTAAGTGATGTTTCTTTGTTACACTTTCCCTTCAGCCTGTAGCCATAACCTGTCGGGCTCTTTTCATCAACCCCGGAGCAGCGGCCACCCATGACCGGTCTCCTGGATTTTCCGCAGTCTCGGCAATCTTCAAGCAGCTTGCACGGAATTCGCACCCGCGCGAGGTCCGAAGATTTCTGAACCGGACTGTGCATGTAAATCAATGTGTCGGTAAGATTAACGCTTACTGAACTGGAAGCGGCGACGTGCACCAGGCTGACCAGGTTTCTTCCTCTCGACCTCTCTTGAGTCACGGGTGAGGAATCCTGCAGACTTGAGGGCAGAACGATAAGCCTCTCTGTCGATCTCGCTGAGTGCGCGAGCGATGCCGAGTCTCATAGCCTCTGCCTGTCCTTTGATTCCACCTCCTACGAGGTTAGCCTTGATGTCAAACTGACCTGCTGTAGCAGTAACTTCAAATGGCTGATTTACAATGTACTGAAGAGTCTCGTCAGGGAAGTACTCCTTGAGCTCCTTTCCATTGATTGTCACATTGCCTGTACCTGCTGCAACATAAACACGAGCCACAGCTGATTTACGTCTTCCAAGGGCGTTTACTGTTTTCTCCATTTGCTCTGTTTAAATTTCGTTCAACTTAATTTCTTTTGGCTGCTGTGCCTGGTGAGGATGCTCAGGACCTGCATAGATGAACAGGTTGTTGATGAGCTTGTCACCAAGACGAGTCTTAGGAAGCATACCTTTAACGGCCTTCCTTACGAGTTCAGTAGGTCTGCTGCTCTGAAGAATCTCCTTAGGCGTGGTAAAACGCTGTCCACCCGGATATCCGGTGTAACGAGTGTAAACCTTATTGGTCATCTTCTTACCCTTGAGGGCAACCTTTTCAGCATTGATGACGATGACATTGTCACCGCAATCAACATGAGGCGTGTAGCCAGCTTTGGTCTTGCCACGAAGGACAAGAGCAACGCGTGCTGCAAGACGGCCAAGTGCCAGATCGGTAGCATCAATGACGACCCACTCTTTGTTTACAGTATTCTCATTCAAGAAAACTGATTTGTAGCTTTGTGTGTCCACTGTCTTGATCTTTAATTGGTTAATAATAAAAATTGCGATCCCTACACATTATAGGGGTCGCAAAGGTAGCAATAATTTTCCAAACCACAAAATCTTACGAAAAATCGTAAAATTTACAGGCCATAAGTACTGAAATCCCCGGTCTGGCATATGCCGGCCCGGGGAAGCACCATTATATATATGAGAGTTAATTCTGCACCTGCAGGACTGCAGATACAGGATAGTGGTCAGACATGTACTGCACACCGTCATAGACGTCACGGATGGTATGGAACGCGATTCCCTTGAACCCGCGATAGAAGATATGGTCTATGACAGAGTTTGACTGTCCCCATCCGTTATATGAGCCATACTTGTCGGTAACAGGGCATGCTGTACGGGCATCTGTCATTAGCTCCTTCACACTGTCAAATATAGGATCATCCGTCGTGGAGTTGAAGTCAGCCGTCAGGATGACAGGCCAATTGCCAGTGTTATATTCGATAATCTTGTCCCGGATAAGGAGCAGCCCGTTCTGACGCGCAAGTTTGCCGGCATTGTCCAGATGAGTATTCACATACATGAATGTGACACCTGAAGGCTTATGCTTGAATACAGCCCAAGTAGCGGTCCTGTAATACTTCGCATCCCAGCCCTTGGACGGAGTGTCCGGAGTCTGTGAAAGCCAGAATGTCCCCCACTTGACCAGTTCCACCTCGCTGGTCTTATAGAAGATACCCATTGTTTCACCGGCAGTCTTGCCGTCATCACGACCGACTCCGATTCCCTCATATCCTGCAACTTGCGATCTCAGGAAGGACATCTGATTCTCGCGTGCCTCCTGCACACCGAATACGGTAGGATTCTCCTTGGCGAACATTGGAGGGATGGCCTTCTTTCTAAGGTCCCATGCATTGGAAGTATTCTTGTCACCTGTGGAAGTTCTGACATTGAACGATATGACCTTTATCTGGTTATCGGCAATGACATCAGGCTCGGTTTCCGAAGTGTCATCGCTTCCGGAGCCGTTCGGCCCCGGAATATAATCGGCATTGTCAAGTGATGCAGAACAAGCTACAAGCATCACGAAAAGACTGATAATAAATGATATACGTTTCATGATTACGTTATTTTGTTACAAGAATGTTGTCTATGAACCAGCGTGAGAAGTCTCCGGCAGCAGGTGCGCTTGTGAATGTCACCTTAGTGCCTGATGTCGCGCCCTTTATATTAAGTTTGAAATTTGTGAACTTGTCTGCAGTCAGGCCGTCCACGGTGACCTCTGTCTTGCCGTCGATGGTACCGCCTCCGACGACTTTCACGACTATTGACGTAAGGTCGCCCTTCTTGTCGGCAGGGTCCCCGGCTTTCGCTTTCGCCCTGTCGGCAGGTGTATGGTAAGACATGGCATCAAATGAGAGGACAAGATTTCCGGCAGTCCCGAATGAAGGGGTCGTGAGTGAGCCGAGAGTGTTCACATACTTGGCTCTCGCAACAGCCTGTGATTCCACATAGCCAATCTGGGCATATCCCCGCCTCTGATGTACATTTTCACCTGTCAGGCCATTTCTCTGCGCTGCAGTCCAGTCGGCGATGTCGCTTCCACAGAAGTTCATCATTGCAGCCAGCCTGTCTCCCCACAAGTAATCAAGACCTCCGGTCAGATTATCGAATGGTTCATAGTATACCGCGCCTGAAGGAACCGATGTCGAAGCAGAGTACTCTCCGAACAAAGCCACGCAGCAGGCAAGTCTGATGTCAGAGCCAAGTCCTGCAGTTACGCCATTGTTCACAGAAGTATTACCCGTAGCCGTCCATCTGAGATACAAGGTCTGCCCGGCAGAGAATTTGATGTCAGGAGAAAGTTTGATGTCATAATAGTAATAGAAACCTGAACCGGAGATTGGTTTGTCAATCATAAAGTCAGCTCCTGACTTCCACGTTTCCTTATCTGAAGAATACTCAAGTTTCCAGTTTTTCACTGCCGCACCAGTGCCGGCAATTCCGAATGCCACATGGAAAGTGGACGGCAGATCCATCTGGAGAGGCACTGTCAAATAATATCCGGAGCCATCATCACCAGTGAAAGACTTGCCAGGGATATTGTCATGCGCTCCTTCATCAGCCCAATGGGACATACGGAACTGACCTGAGCCAGTCATTGCCGATGTTGCTTTTGCCTCCATCACAGCACCGATCCTGTCATCTTTGTCCTTAAGATAGAAGTCCGTTCCCAGTTTCGCATAAGTTCCGTCTTTTACCGTACTGTACTTCAGGTCCTTGTTCTTCATTGTCTTGGCATAAAATGACAGGATATAAGGCAACTGCCTGATACCTACCTTGACGCCGAAACGCATACCGTTGAAGAGGACATCTGAGGACGAAGTAGGAGTGAGTTCAGGCACTGCTGCCGCAAAACCGCCGAGGCCGCCCACAGGACACGACCCATCTTTTGCCTGAGACAATGCCAATGATGACTCTTCCATAACTTTCAGCCTGACATTGTGTCCATCCTCATCTTCCAACAGAGGACAGTCTCCAAGCACTCCTGAAAGACCGGCATCCGTTATCTGCAGAGTAGAACTTACATACATTGACTCATATTTTCCGGAAGCGAGAGCCGTATAATCGACAGACAACGGCTTGACCTCGACAGGAGTGACATCTGTACTGTCGGCCCCTGAAGCTTCCAGGACAAGATAGCCCGCATCATTTCTATAAAGGACGGCATCAGCCAGAGGTACTGCCACCTCAACGCCTGCGGCATAAGAAGGCATCTCAGGAAGCATCACCGTAATGCCGGACTCAGGAGACGTGAACGAATCCTCGATAGCGATAGAGTTCGCAAACCAGTTCTCCGTATTGACATTGGACACGATGAAGCCGCGCACCGAACCTCCTGTCATCTTGACTTTCTCTCCGTCCTTGCTCATTGACCTGAGTTCGCTGATCGATATGACACCGCCTTCCTTTGCAGAAGCCTGGCGGATCACGACTGAGGAAGAGACCGTATTGTCAGAGACAGATACCAGTTTCAGTTCCATCTCGCGGGCTTCCCCGTCATTAGGTCTGACAGTCAGCACGACGTCAGCATTGCCTGTGCTCTGTTCCGGTGAAGCCGAAACCCAGTCCTCAGAAGAGGACAAAATTTTCCATTTGGTGTTGGATATGACAGAAACCGTATATTCAGCACCTGAAGCAGCCGACACGATAGCATCCTTGTCAACTGAAATCTGCTGCATAGGCATATCCGGACTCTTGTAGCAACCGGAAAGCATGGCCACAGCAGCCAGTATTGTCAAATATCTTCTTGTTTTCATTACTGTTCATTGTTAAAGTCAAGACCATCATCCCAGCCAGGGTTCTGTTTTACTTTTCCATGTGTAAGGACAATGTCGTCCGTCGGGACAGGATACAGATAATCCCTATTCTCATTCCACTTTCTGGTTATGTCATAATTGGCTGTAATATAACCGGAAACTCCGTTTTCTGAGAGATGAAGCTGGTCGATCGAAGCATATACGACTCCATCTACGGCTGCCGGAGCATTGCCGTCATAAATAACGAAGTCCACAGTACCGTTTCCGTCAATGTCATAAGAGCCGGCACCAGGAAAATACATTCCATAGAACGGACGCTCGAAACGCTTGCCTTCCTTCCATCTCATGATGTCCCAGTAGCGGAAGCCTTCGCAGAGAAGCTCCACCGTCCTCTCTCGTCTGATTTCAAGAATGACGCCTTTGTTGTCGCCAGTCACATTACTATATCCGGTAACAGGGTCAAGAAGATACGGATCCGGAGACAAGTTGGCTGCCGCCATATCCAGATGAGGCATCCGGACCCTGTCCCTAAGTTTATTGACAGACATGTCGAGATCATTCTGGGTCAATGTCCCGAGTTCAGCCTTGGCCTCGGCATAGTTCAGATAGACCTCGGCGGTACGGAAAAGCGGGATATCATTTTCTGATGACTTATATGCATCATACTTGGTGGCACCGACGTATTTGGTAATCTGATAGCCTGTCACGGTAGCCGCCATATCAGGGGCCAACTGCATGGTCTTGTCAGTCCTGGTATATCCTGGAGTTCTGATCGACTGAGCCAGTCGCGGATCCCTTCCTGTGCATTCCTGAGCAAACTGCATTGTCCTGTATCCTGCCTTATCGGTGAATCGTGTCCCATCTGCCATAAGGTACATGTTCACAACATCCTTCATGAGGCCGAGACGTCCCATCGATACAGACGTGTATCGTCCGTTGGCATCATGGACAAGACCAAGGGACTGTGAATATGCGCGCGACAGGATAATTTCGCTGCGGTCTGATTCCAGAAGGTTGAACAGGTCCCTATACGGCTGCTTTCCTTGGGCATATAAGACATAACCGGATGTTCGGATAAACATTTCTCCAGCCTTTGCTGATTCCTGAAGACATTCCTCCCAGTCGCCAAGTCCATGATATTTTCTGAATGTTCCTTCGAAGAGGAAGATTCTGGATTTAAGCGCAAGGGCCGTCCACCTGGTTACACGATAGACATCCTTTGCCTCGGGAAGATTTGCGATAGCGAAGTCTATATCTTCCAAGACCTTGGACATCACATATTTCCTGTCATCACGTGCCTTGTACAGTTCCTGAGAGTCAGCATCCAACGGTTTGTCAACCCACGGGACATCCCCATAACGCATCACCTTGTCAAAATAGAACAATGCCCTGAAGAATCTTGCAACTCCCAGATATTCGTTTCTTACGGACACGTCCTCACACTGCCCGGCGTGCTCTATAAAGAAGTTCACATTACGAAGCGCATCCCATTTCCATGTGGATGCAGTTGACGGAACCGTCCTGTTCCCGACAATCTCAGCAGGGACTTCTATACCTGTTATATAGTCCGCCCTTTCTTCATAAACCGAAGCAGCTTCAGGAAGCATTGAATAGAAGTCATTGGTATAAAGACGGCATTCATCCTCCGTACGGAAGAAGGTTTCCGGAGTCATCCTGTCTTTCGGGGTTTTCACCAGAAAATCATCGCACCCTGTGGCAAGAATAAGCGGAAGAACCGGTAATAATAAATATATCTTTTTCATATACAATCAATTAGAAAGTCACAGTAACACCAAAAGAGAATGTTTTATAGAAGGAATATGTATCACCGTTCTTATTGCTTGCTATAGCCAGAAGTTCCGGATCCACATATTTGTTATGCTTCTTGACAGGACTGGTGTACCATAGATTCTCACCGCTGAAATAGACTCTCAGCTTGGATATTTTTGCCTTCATTGTCAATTTCTCAGGAAGAGTATATCCCAATGTGAGATTCTTCAGACGGAGGTATGCCAGATTCTGGAGATAACGGTCATTAGTATAGTACAACGCACCTGGATTCAATGCGGAATATCCGCGAGGACGAGGGAAATAGGCATCCTTGTTATCCTCCGACCAGACATTTGACATGAAGTCTTTGCCGACAAAAGACACATAAGGCCGGCTGTATGGTCCCCAGAAATGCATATTGTCAGAGCCCGGATACCAGTCCTGATGCCCGATTCCCTGAAAGAACACGGAGAAGTCAATGCCACGATAATCAAATCCGCCATGGAATCCGTAGAGGAAACGGGGCTGGCTGTTTCCGATGACAACCCTGTCACCATGATCCTCAAGCGTCCCCTGTCCGAAGCTGAGTTCTCCATCTTCATTCAAGTCAAGATATTTCATATCTCCTCCACGGACGCCTGTAATTCCGACAGACGCGTAATAGTCTTTGCAGACTTTGGACATATCTACCTTGGAGGCATATTCTGCAGCCTCTTCGTCCGAACCGAACAGACCGCCCACTCGAAAGCCCCAGATTTCTCCAAGACGCTTGCCCTCATAAGGTTCACTGATAAGTCCAGACGGATTATCCGCTCTGGTATATTTGGCCGTATAGTCAGCAATATTTCCTCCGATATAGTATCCGAACCTGCGCTTGGCGAGCATGAATGAATCTTTCCATTCAATCTGAAGTTCCCATCCCTTGGTCCGCATATCATTTGCATTGACCTTAGGCTCAGCCGCACCATAAATGGACGGAAGTTTCTTCCCTTTCGTAAGAATACCTTTGGTATCACGGATATACATATCTCCAGTAAATGTAAGTCTGTCCTTCAGAAGTCCAAGATCGAGACCGATATTCTTGGAAACGACAGTCTCCCACGTTCCTGAAGATACAGGATCATCCACCGTAGCATGACCTCCGAGAGTAGAGCCGTCAAAGGTATATGACATCGTTCCCTTGGTGTTTATATTCTGATAGTAATCGTAGTAACCTATATTCTGGTTTCCGAGAGAACCATAAGAGACACGGAACTTGACATTGTTCACTACAGGACGGATCCTGTCCCAGAATCCCTCTTCACTTATGCGCCATGCTGCTGATGCCGACGGGAAGAAGCCCCAGACATTGTTGCCGACAAAGCGCGAACTTCCGTCATAACGTCCGTCAATCTCTGCGAGATACTTGCCCTTGAAATCATATGCCGCACGGAAGAAGAAACCGGCCAGAGAATACTCGCTGATACCTCCGGTGAGTTTGCTGACTTCTCCTGTTGCAAGATTGAAGTCAGAGAGGTCTTCAGAAAGGAGATCCTGTCTTACGACATTGAGGTCCTTATAATGACGAGTCTCATAATTGAAGCCTGCGACGGCAGAAAAATGGTGTTTCGAAGACCAGGTATTGTCATATGAAAGATAGGCATTGGTCACGTAGTTGTTCTGCTCATAGACAATATCCGACAACTGGTTCTTGAATGCGCTGGTAGATTCCTGAAGGATTTCACCTGGATACTCCGAATATTCTACAGAACAATCCCTGAATTCATTACGCAGATATCCGAATTTATATGAGAAATCAGCATTGAATTTCAGACGTTTGGTAATATCTGCCGTCAATGCCCATGAGGTCGTCAGTTCGAATGTCCTCTTGCGGCCCCAGTTCTTTCCTTTATGCATCATCGCGCTGTATCCATCCATTATGTAATGGGATGAAGAGTTAGTAAGAACGGTATGGGACACAGCTGTTCCATCCGGATTTTCCGGAACAAAGCTGGCAAGCGCATGAAGAATAGGCTTTCTGAAGTTGTTCGCCCCGTAACTGTACGTACCGTTGAATATCTTGGTGTTGTTCGAGAGTTTCAGCCAAGGGGTTATCTGCACATCGACCTTAGCCCTGGTGTTGAATGATGTATAATCGTCAGGACACTGTCTCCACACACCATTCTGACGGTAGAAACGACCGCTGACCATATATGTAACAGTCTTGGAGCCGCCGCGTACAGTGACATTGTAGTCCTGAGTAGGACGGCTCTCGTCATAGACATAATGATACCAGTCGAAGTTGCCGAGATAGACGTATGAAAGACGCCCATTCCTCATCTCCGTAAGAACCCATGGTCGTTCAGGATTCTCAGTCTTGTCGTTCCTGCGGTCCCAGAGACGTTGATAATCATACTCCGTATAGCTTGTATAAGGAACACCTCCCTTCGTCTTCATGAACGTGTCCGCAATATATGCAGAATAATAGCCTCTTGTCTCGAAGTCTGTAGAGACAGTGTTCGCAGAGAATGAGAACCTGCCGTCAAATGTGACAGTCGGTCTTTGCTCCTTCTTTCCGCTCTTGGTAGTCACGAGTATCACGCCGAATGCAGCACGGGCGCCATAAATAGCGGCAGATGAAGCATCCTTCAGAACTGAAATAGTTTCAATATCGTTAGAATTTATACGGTCGAGATATGTCTCCATGCCGTCCACAAGAATAAGCGGAGAGCCTCCGTTAGGAGATGTGTTGCCTCGGATGTTGAACGAGCTTCCTGCTCCAGGTTGTCCGGAAGACTGCGTAATGTTAAGGTTCGGGACCACACCTTGGAGAGCCTGTCCGACTGATGCCACGGGTCTGTCTTTCATATCTTCTGCCGACACTGCCGCTACAGCTCCGGTAAGGTTCTCCTTTTTCTGGACGCCATAGCCGACAACGACGGCATCTGAAAGCACATTGTCCGATTCTTTCAGGACAATGTCATAAGGCATCTTCTCGTTTCCGGTAAGATGTATGGTCCTCGGTTCATAGCCGAGATAGTTCACCTCGATATCGGCCGGCCAGGAGAAGCCCGTAATGACGTAGGCTCCATTGACATCAGCAATGCTTACATTCGCAGTACCGGAGATACGCACAGACGCGCCTATCAGAGGTTCCCCTGCCGAATCGAGCACACTGCCCTCCAGACGGGCATTTCTGGAAGATTGGCTTTTGGCCTCTCCAGGAACTGCCTTTTTATCATCTTTCAACACAGAAACGTGATTGTCTTTGATGATGTACTTGACCTTATCTCCGGCAAAAATCTGATTAAGGACATCGTTTATGGTACCTCTTGTCACATTGACCGAGATTACCCTGTCCATATCGACTTCACCGGCATTGACGACAATAGAATAGCCGCCTTCCCTGTGCAGCTGCGCAATAGCCTCACGCACAGAGACTTTCTTCAAGTTCAGCGTAATGCCCTGCGCATACGATGATACGCACACAATAGCCGAAACCATAGCCGCCAGGACGTAGCGTCCCAAGCGACTGAATACGTTACCGCTTTTCATTGGAAAAAAATATGTTGGTTATTTATCGCGAGAAGATATAAAGAACGTTATTCCTTTCGGTTATTCTCATGGATCCGTCCGCATTCAGGGATGCAAGAATGTCGTCAAGCCCCTCACCTTCGGAAAACCAGGCATCGAAGCGCCTTCCTGAAAGATTCCGGTCCGCAATTACAACATTGCGGTTAAAGATTCTGTTCAGATCTGCCACGATGTCGTCAAGCCGCTGATTCATGAAGTGCAGAGAACCGGCGGTACTCATCTGGCTTATAAACTCAGGAGAGAAGCGTCTTCTGGCCACATTTCCCGTATGTCCGTCATACTGAAGGACATCCCCCGGAATCATCGAATATGTCACAGATGTGCTGCAGGATGAAACAAGCATCTCCACAGAACCTTCCGCAAGTGCGATTTCCGAACTTTTCGACGAACTGTATGCCCTGAAATCGAACTTTGTTCCAAGTACCTTTACAGAAACTTGGCCGGAGGTGATGACAAATGGCATATGTGGATTTTTGGAAACCTCAGCAAACACTTCTCCGTCCAGAAATATCTGGCGGCGATCCGACTTGAACTCAGAAGGATATGTGATACGGCTCCCGGCCTTAAGAAGCAGGCGAGTTCCGTCTGACAGCACTATATCACGATACTGTCCCTCCGGAACCGTAACTTCCGACCCGTACACCTTCCTTTCCGCAGCCGACTCATAAGCAATTCCACCGAAGAAAAGACCGGCCGCACATGCTGCGGCAGCTACAACAGCGGAAACTTTCAGAGCCACCTTGCGGATTGTATTCCTCTGTCTTCTGAAACCAAGCCTGGAGGCTACCGCCGCATAAGCACGGCGGGCCTCCCCTGACTCGTCTTCGGAATCAAGAGAATCAAAGATGTCCTCAAGCTGGGAATCTGTATATTCTTCTATATTCTTCATCAATTACTTTATCTGGTCACTTCCGTATTGAGACGTATGTCCCCGACAGAAGCGCCGATCATTATGCTGAACTTTCCGGCATTGACACGGAAATCATGTATATCGACATCATAGAACGCGAATGCCTCTTTCCCGAGATGTACAGTCACAGACTTGCTCTCGCCTTTACCGAGCTGCACCCGCGCATAACCTTTCAGTTCCTTGACCGGTCTCGGCACTGAAGGACAAAGTTCGCCGACATATACCTGAGCCACCTCTGCAGCAGCCATCTTTCCATGATTTGTCAATGTAAATTTCACATCAACACCGTCTCCTGACGGCACTACAGCCAGATCACTATACTCAAAATCTCCGTACGTAAGGCCATATCCGAATGGATACAGAGGCTTAGTACCGAGTCTGTCATATCCCCTGTAACCCATGAACACGCCTTCATTGTAAGTTACATATCTGTTTGTGAACCCGCGTTTGTTCTCGGCTTTCTCTTTGGCATAATAACTGTCGTGTACAGGATTGTCCTCCCAAGATGCCTCAATGCTCATCGGGAGTCTTCCGGATGGTGAGAACTCACCTGCAAGCATCCTTGCGAGAGCCAGACCGCCTTCCTGTCCCGGATACCATCCCATGATGATGGCCTTCACGTCATCTTTCCACGCTGACATGTCGAAACCGCCGCCGGAATATATCACGACAATGACATTGCTGTTATGGGCAGCCGCAAACTTTATCATGGCATCCTGACCTTCAGGCAATGTAAATGTCCTGTCATGGTTTTCTTTTTCTGTCTCCGTGTCGAAACCCGCACAGATGACTACTGACGATGCCGACTCCAGAGCCTTCACATTTTCAGGAGTATTATAGTCCAGCTTGTCAGCAGGTTCTATGAGCTGCACAGGACAGTTCTTTCCGAGTTGTCCAAGTCCTGCATACAAGGAGATGGAATAGAGAGGATCCACCTTTCCGCTTCCTCCGCCACAAGGGATGCGGTCCGCATTAGGCCCCATAACGACTATGCGGTTCTTACGACCCGCCTTCAACGGAAGCACGCCGTCATTTTTCAACATCACGGCAGACTCGCATGCCATCTTATATGCAACTTCGCGCGAATATGCATTGTCTTCAGAAATGGACTTGTCCAGCTGAGGTCTGTCGAGAAATCCGAATGCAATAAGTGTCTGCAGAATATGCTGCACCTTCTCATCAATTTCAGACTCGCGGATAACCCCGCTGTCAATCAGAGGTTTTATAAGGTCATACCTGAAATAGAACGCTCTTGGCATCTCAAGGTCAAGACCTCCTTTCACAATTCCGAGAGTAGAATATGTGGAAGTCCAGTCTGACATTACAAATCCGTCAAAGCCCCATTTCTCACGCAGATTGTCCCTCATAAGAAAGCCGCTTTCAGATGCATGGACATTATTTACAAGATTGTAGCTGGTCATAACTGAACCGACTTTCGCCTCTTCGACAGCCGCACGGAACGCAGGAAAATATATTTCGTTCATGGTGCGCTCGTCGGCGTTGGTGCTGACATGATGACGGTCATACTCCTGATTGTTAAGCGCAAAGTGCTTTATGGTCGCCATAACACCCTGAGACTGAACCCCTTCGATATAGTTGACCGCTGTCCTTGAAGCAAGATACGGGTCCTCACCCATATACTCGAAATTACGTCCGCAGAGCGGGCTCCGGTAGATGTTGACACCAGGGCCAAGCAGGATATGCACACCCCTTGCCCGAGAGTCTTGCCCGAGAGCAACACCCATTTCATAGGCCAGAGCCTGATCCCATGATGCCGCTGCAGCTACGCCACATGCGAACAATGTGCTTTTAGTGTTGTTTCGGACGCCCTGTGGTCCGTCCGCCATTCGGATTTCCGGAATTCCCAGCCTTTCAACAGGTCTTATGTAGAATCCGTCGCGATAGCCCGCGATATATTCCACATTTCTCCTGAAGTGTCATCTGGTCCACCAGAGATTTAGCTCTGTCTTTACACGCCTGAGTGATTTCCTGCGCGCCGGCAAGAGTCACTGAGAGGACAAGAGCTACTGAGATAACGACTTTCTTCATTCCTCTAAAAATATTAATACTATGGTTTATCTGTGACTGGTTATCAGTCATACACACATAGTACAACGTTTTCAGACCGGACACGTAACGACTTCCCAGTTTTTTTATATAATTTTTCATCTTTATCTGCATCATACTGTCATGAAGAATACTTTTCAGAGCGCAAATCCCTGAGTGCCAACTCTATATGTTTTTCCACTGTTCTGACCGACAGGCCAAGACGGGAAGCAATTTCATCGTTCGGCAAATGATCCAGACGGCTCATCTTGAAAATCTGCTTACGCCGTTCAGGCAAAGCGGATATCGCATTGTCCAGACTCATCTCCAACTGGCGTAAACAAAGCGATTCAATCGGCTGTGAACCGTCATCCGGAGTATCCGCAGCCTCAATCGGAGCCTCCGAACTGCGGGACTTGGCTTTCAACCAGTTCAGAGCAGCATTCCTCGCCGATACTATAAGCCACTTTTTCAATGATTTTTGAGGGTCAATGCTGAGCCGCCTGTTCCAAAGCCTTATGAACAGTTCCTGAGCCAAATCATCAGCAGCTGCCCTGTCGTCTATGAAACCCATTATGAATTTCCGGACAACGACATAGTATCTCTCAAAGAACCTTTCATAGCATACCTCGTCACCGCGGACAATTCCCTCTGCCAGCTCCTTGTCAGACAATATCTTATTTCTATTCCAGAACGCCATAATGGAAAAAACTTGTCCTGACATATCTTCAAGACAAGTCTCTAATTTAGCATCAATTTACCACTCAGACAAAAATCTTACGAAAAATCGCAAAATTTACAGCAAGGTCAAAGGCCATAAACACTGGCCGCCTCATCAAGCCGGCATCCGCCCCACTTCTCTCCCACATAGTCCAGAATCTTCACGAGTTCGTCGGCAGACGGCTCGGTGACCAGCTTGACTCTCGTGTCACGGAAGTCAGGAAGGCCTTTGAAATAGCATGACAGGTGACGTCTCATCTCGAGCACTCCGGTAACAGGGCCCTTCTGCCTGACAGACAGCGACAAATGCCACTTGGCCAGGGCCACTCTGTCATTGACACTCATCGGCGGGAGTTCCTCTCCGGTGGTCAGGAAATGTTTTATCTCCCGGAAGATCCACGGATGGCCGAACGACGCGCGTCCCACCATTATTCCATCGACGCCGAACCTGTCGAACGCGTCTTTGGCTTTCTGCGCGGAATTTATGTCACCGTTACCTATTATAGGTATATGCATCCTAGGGTTGTTCTTCACGGCTCCTATCAATGTCCAGTCCGCCTCGCCCTTGTACATCTGACATCTTGTCCTGCCGTGTATGGTCAATGCCTTGATTCCCACATCCTGCAGTCTTTCAGCGAGTTCCACGATTATCTTGGAATTCTCGTCCCAGCCGAGCCTGGTCTTTACGGTAACCGGTTTGCGGACAGCATTGACAATACTCTCGGTTATCATCACCATCTTGTCCGGCTCCCGCATCATTCCGGAACCCGCTCCCCTGCCGGCGATTTTGCTGACGGGACAGCCGAAGTTAATGTCAATGACATCGCAGCCGTGCCCTCCGGCTATCTGGTCGGCGTTGTCCGCCATCTTGGCAGCCTCGACCATCGCCTCCGGATTGTTTCCGTAAATCTGTATCGCAATCGGAGCTTCCTCTTCCGACGTCTTCATCTTCGCAATGGCCTTGGCAGCATCACGGACAAGACCGTCTGACGGGATGAATTCCGTATAAACCATGTCCGCCCCGAACTTTTTGCACACGACTCTGAACGACGCGTCTGTCACATCTTCCATCGGAGCCAGAAGTACCGGCTTGTCACCAAGATCTATCTCTCCTATCTTCATATGTAATAGCAGATAAAAACTAAAATCGTTTTTTCATGTAATTCTGGAAGATTTTTATAACCACTTTATTA
>ERZ780005.164-NODE-164-length-16602-cov-3.67681_pt1 | contig 16602 bp, 10 predicted proteins | sample MGYA00511874_ERZ780005 | MGnify/ENA primary metagenome ERZ780005 (study PRJEB29588, sample SAMEA2150310) | human gut metagenome | biome: human gut; feature: human-associated habitat; material: faeces | place: Denmark | collected 2008/2010 ...
AATGTCAAGAGGGTCGAAAATAATTGTGGAGAGAACGGTAAGCGTCTCACGCGCATACTCTGATTGTAAGTGTCCCGTTCCGTATTCATAGCCGTAATATAATTGATTCTGTCCTTGTCGATAAGTCCAATTGTGTACTTGCCCTCGCTTCCAACCTTGACTGATTCTGTCATAAAATCAGGATTGGTTTTTGTTAAATCAAAGTGTTGACATTGTCACCGGCAGGCAAAAGAAAACCCCGGTCCTGCAATCAGCGGAACCGGGATTTTCAGATATGTTATGATAGGTTATTATCTGTATTCGTTCTCTTTGTTGAACTTGCCTGTCCAGAGAGCCTTGATAGTGTGCTTCGGATCGGCGTCGTCCTTCAATTCGAATTCGATTGTGTATTTGCCGTCACCTGCATCCTTGATGGTGATTGTGCCTTCAGTTGCAGGGGCACCGCCGGCCTCATAGCCGTCTGAATCGAATGTCATGTAGCACCATGTGTCCTTGAATGCTGAGAAATCACGATGTCCAGGACGGAACTCTCCGATGGTAGGGTTTGACGCATCCTTAGGAGTCGTGAATGTTCCGACAGGACTTGAAGCATTGGCAGCAGCTACAACCGAGAGGTAGAATGACTCGTCAGAAGTATGGTTGTTCACGATGATTTCATACTCGCTGTGGTCATCATAGCAATAGTGGTTCATGTAAGAGAAGATATCATCTGTCTCCTTGAAAATCAATGTCTTGTCCTCGCGGAGAATACTGTTCCAGTCGCCATCAGGCAGGTTAGGAGAGTTATCCCTGAGGTTCGCTTCGCCCATAGGGAACTTACCCTTGATGGAAACGCCGTCCTCTGAAACACAGTCGATGGTGATTTCATAGTTGTCCCCGCTTCTTTCCACCTTGATGTCGCCCTTCTGGATGAGTCCGTAGAGGACAGCGGTATTGGTAGGTCTTACTTCCATGCAGTAGGTACCTGCGTAGAGAGGAACTCCCATGAGGTTATAGTATGCTCCAGGCATGTATGTTCCCGCCTTGAATTCATTTCCTGCCTTATATGTACCAGGCTTCAGCTGAACGTTACCCTTGCTCGAGAAAGGATCCGTAAAGAGGTCAATGTGAACCGCGTAACCATTGGTAAGCACTGCCTCGCCCTGCATTTCGCCGGCGAAGAGATTGATGGAGTATCTGTCATACTTGTCATCAGTCGTCGAAGAGTGCTCGTAAACGATGTCAGCGATTGTGAAGGTGACATCGACAGGATTTGTAATTACTGTGCCGATGTCCGGTGCGCCTCTGTTCACGAACTTGATGTTCCCGTCATAAACGACCTTGATAACCTGACTGTCATTGCGTGTCATCAGAGCCTCGATATGGTAGCCTGAAGGTGTATGTGTAACCTTGATTTCTCCGTCGGTGAACTCGTAGAATGCAAGCTGCCCGTCGATAGAGTAATGCTCGCGGGTGTAATCTGTATCAGCAGTTCCGCTGTTGCTCATACTTCCGAGAGTGTAGGTGCCTTCAGGAAGGATAGCATTCTCGGAATCCTTGCTAGGAGCACCGTAAATGTCGAAGAATACGATTTCCCCGCCTTCTCCAGGAACATACAGACCCTTGTCATTCACTGTATAAGAGTTGGTATTTGTCAATCCGAAGTAGTAGTTTGATGAACCGTCGCTTCCGTTGTTCTTGATGTATGCGGTCTCGATGGCGTCAATGGCATTGATAGTGATATCAGCCTTGTCCCATGAAGGCTCTTCGCCGTTGCGGGCTTCGCTCACGCATCTTACGGCTGCGCCGGCTGCGCGGTAGGTCTTGCCCTTAGGGTTGATGTTCGATTCCAGACCATGGAGAAGTCCTGCCCAACCGTCTTCCATGGCGGTGCTTGACCAATAGTCGGTGTAGAGTCCTACGGCGAACCAGGTGCCGCCCTCGAATCCTCTGCTTCCGCATGGAGGGAAATAGCCCATCTTGTCATGGTATCTTCCGCCATTGATGTCGTCGGCGAGAGGGAAACTGTTGTTGTTCAAGCCTTTATAGAGAATATTCGCTGGAATTCTGTATCCGGGAGGGCATGGGTCCATGAGAGTCTTCGCTCCTGTTCCTTCAGCCTCCCAGAGGTAATCGTTGCCGAGAGAATAGTCTTCTGTGGTAATCCAGTCGTATGGGCCGTTTCCGTCAGCTCCTCTTACGCCGCTGTAGAACGTGGTAGGGTTTGAGATGGAGTTGCCGAGGTTGTCAGATGCGCTGACCACTTCAGTTTTTATACTTTCAGTGACATCGTCGCCGGCCTCGTTGAAAACAGTGAAGTTGCCGTTGTCCGTCCATCCGTCAAGGCTAGGGAACGGGTCTTTTCTTCCCCACTGGTACATCAGACCCTTGGCGTTTCCGATTTCATCCCATGTGTCAGATTTTGCACCGAGGTTGCGGGTCATCCAGACGACTCCGTTGAATTCGTGAGCAGATGCATTGTCAGCAGGGTTGTAGGCTGTTCTCCAGATGTGCCAGCTCCAGATTACCTTGCCGGAAGCATCTTTGGCAGCGATTACCGCATTGCCTTCAGCTTCGCCTGCATCGAAAACTATAGTGTTGTCCTTTATTTCGATTCCGGAAACTACGCCTTTGGTGTCCTGCCATAGGAGTTCAGCTGTCGCCGGGGTCAATGTCTGTGCGTTGATGCCTCTTGTTGAAACTCCGTTACCCATCACTGTCGCATCGAACTTGTACTTTCCAGCCTTTGGAACCATGTACGAGTTAGCCGTACCGTTTGCACTTAGATTTGTGATTCCGTCTTTTTCCCCAGGTGCCGGTTGGGGAGTGTTCTTGTTCTTGTCGCAGCCGAATGCCAGAAAGATTGCGGCCATAAGCATCAGAAATCCTTTCTTCATAGTCGGAGTAATGATTTGAAGCCGCCGTTTCGGTTGGTTTTTGGCGGACTTCGGGTGAATATTAAGTACTGTCGGACGTCATTGTGTCCATTCCAAAGCTATGATTTAATTTTCTCAATTCCAATACGTCGAATTTGCAGACAGCTGAAATTTTCTGTAAAATCAAACTTTTGGAACATAATTTCATGTGAGAATTGTCTATACTTCGCTTGTCTTCGGTATCTGGACATACTGTGATTCCACGGAGACAATATCAGGTCGCATGGCGGGTTGTTTCAGCCGGTCTGCAATAAAAAAACTACGGGCATGAAATGAAAATCATGCTCGTAGAATTTGAGTTTTTTTTGAATGTTACTTAAACGTAACTTGCGAAAGATAGGGACTACAGCCACTTTGTATCCATCATCTTAGGAGTGTTTGCACCTCCGACGGCATCGTGTCCGTGTCCGGTCTCATCCTTTACGATGTTTCCGCCACCTTCACGTGGTTCGTAAGCATTCATTCTCCAATATGCCAGCAGACCTTCCGTCTGAGGATCCACATAGTTCATATTGTTTGCTATTTCGCTCTGGCTCAGAGCCCTTGTCCATACGCGGACCTCTGCGACATAGCCATATAGAGGACGGCCTCCGCCATAAGATGCTCCGATATAGAATCCGCCGGAGTTGTCACTGGTGAGGTTGATGGTTTCTCCACCTACAGGAACGCCGGTAGCATACTGGCCGTCGATGTAAATGTCGAATGTCGAACCGCTCCAGACAGCTGCGATGTGATACCATTTGTTGGTGTCGAACTTATGGCTCTCAGCAGCAGGCTGATATGAATCGTGGCAGATCTGGACTGCGTTAGGAGACACCTTCACGTCACCGAAACGTACTCCGAACACACCTTCGATACCCATGATGGAACTGATGTACGGATCCCAGCTTGCGAAGCTTTCAACATAGACTCTGGCCTCCATCGTCACCTGAGGAAGTGCTGCAAGAGAACTTTCCTGCTTGAATGAATCCACCCTATAGATGTTGGATCCGAGGTAGATAGCCTTGCTGATTACAGGGGTCTTGAGGACAACGAAGAGTGTTCTGGAAGCCTCGAGAACTTTCATCGCGCTTGTAGAACGGATGGTCACAGGAATGCAGTATGTGCTTCCTTCCTTGAATTCCTTGGTACTGTTCACTGTGAGGTCAACGGCTTCTGACATGTTATGTCCGGCCTTGATGACAGTAGTGTTTGAACTGAGTGAGTAGCTGCTTTCTGGAGCAGGAAGATAGTTCTTCTCGTACTTCTTGTTGTAACCTTCGAGAAGTGCCGCGTCAACCCCGAGCTCGACCTGTATATCTTCAGTCGCATTGACTGAAGATGATACAGTGATGGCGGTGCCGTCAGGAGTAATGTCAATGGTGATTGACTTGTCCTGACTTATCTGCGCATCTGTCATATAGATGGCGTCATAAGGCTCTACCGGATTGGTGCAGGCAGCTAGTGCTGCTGCAGCCATCGCGAGATATAATTTATTGAATTTCATGTTGTTCTATATTTTTATTTTGCGGGAGCATAAATTTCGACTTCACTCATACTTGTGAATTCTTCCTCTCCCATCTGACCGATGATTACTCTGAGATATTTGGCCTTGACAGGTTCCTTGAACTGGAAGCACTTGTAACTCTTGTTTGCCGCAGCCTCATCTGTGTTGATGTGCGGAGTGAAAGTAGTGCCTGCGAGAGCAGATTCCCAGATTGTTCTGTCATTGCTGTACTGGACATCGACACATTCCTGATTGGCACCACCAACGTATAGGAGATACCAGCGCAAACCAGATACTTCGTACTCTTTGTCCATTTCTACGATGAAGTTTCCTCCGAAGCCCCATGCATAGTAGTAACCGTATGTGTACCAGCCTGAATCGAACTTTCCGTCGAACATCTGTGATGCATCTTCATCCCATACTCCATTTGCCCCGTCAGTATAGTACTGCTGGTAGCAGTTGAAGTTCCAGCTGTCTGTCGGCTCGATCTTGACACCGGTAACCGATGTAGCATTGACATCTACATTGACAGCGGCAACATTGATGAAGATGTAGAAAACGAGATCTTTATCCACCATGAACTCGGAATCTTCAGGAACTTCCACAGCGACCGGTATGAGGTACTTGCCTTTCTTGAGGGATTTGGTGCTGAATGTAATCTTGTTCTCTTCAGATGTGAATGACTCTGCTGTCGCGGTCAGAGGAGCAACTGTCACTTCTGACGGGTCCAAAGTCTGGTAAGCTGTTCCGTTTTCCTCATTGTATGCGGCTACAAGGGAGTTGTCCACTTTGACATTGAAAGTAATGTCTCTTGAAATCGGGCGTGCGAAGCCTACTGAGAATGCGGCATCGTTGCTTCCGGTCAGTGAACCGTCATCTTCGATGAGGAAAGTCTTGGTCTGATACCAGCTGCTGCTAAGCTTGACCTTGATGGCTCCGCCTGCAGGGTTTACATCCTGGATAGCCCTACGCATGTATTTGTAAGGCATTGATGACTGTGCATATTCGTACTCCATGTGGTATGAACCGAATCCTGCGCAGAAACCCTGGCTAGGGTTGAATCTCGCCATGCCGAGTAGAGAGTTCACGGTCTCGCCTTCAGCTGTAGAGTGGGTCACGCCACCGGTCTTCCAGTAAGACTCGAAGTTCTCTGTGAAGATGTACTGCTCAGGCTTCCAGCCTTTTGCGGCAGCCTCGTCGAAGCGGCTCTGGAGGTCCCGGTAATCTGTTGACTGGTAAGCCTGTACGATACCATAGTCGAAGAGCTCGGCACACTCTGTATGAACAGCGTATGGAACACCGTCGATAGTGAACAGTTTGCCGGTACCTGACTTGGGTCCTACATACTGGCTCATCGCGGTGATGAGTTTCTTGAACTGCTCATTGTTGTGCCCCACGAACTCACCTGAAGCACCGTAACCTGGCTCATAGTCAATATCGATACCGTCGTAGTTGTACTTGTTGATAGAGTCGCGGCAATAAGACCTTGCGAAATTTTCAATGCCTTCGTCCGTGGTCTGGCCGTCTATCTTGAACTCGTCAGGAAGGTTGTTGAGGAAAATGGTGAAGATAACCTTTGTTCCTTTGATTTTCTGGACTGCCTCCTTGTCGGCAATTTGTTCAGGGGTCAATGAGTGCCACTGGCTCCAGATGGAGATGATGTCCATAGAGTCAGGTGCGCTCTGGAGTCTTGTCTGGTAAGAAGCTCCGACAGCTGTCCAGGAGCCATACCATCCGAATGCAAGTTTATGCTTTGTCTGCTTGTATGCACGCAGAGCCTCGTAATAGGCATTGTCACGAAGAACAGGTGACTGCTCCTCCGGATTCTGGATGACAACCCTCTCAGGGGTTACCCAGTCAGAACATCCGGTGATACAGAATGCAGCCAAAAGACCTGCGACCGTATATTTTATGATATTTTTCATTTTGTTCGATTATTAGATTATTTCTTGTCCCACCAGAGTTTTGTTCCGCCGTTGTCGGCACCGCCGAGAAGAGACGTGGCCTCTTTGACAGCCGCAGCGTTGTTCGCATACTCGGATCTCGGGAATGTCATTCTCCTTACCTGGATGTCGGTGTCGATGGTTCCGTTGCTGAGGTTGTTCACTACAGGGATAACCTTAGGATAACCTGTGCGGCGGAACTCGGACCATGCCTCCTGTCCGTTAGGATACATTGCAATCCATTTCTGGGTGATGATCTTCTCAAGTTTCTCTTCCGCGCTTGCGGCATTGTCCCACTTAGGAGTTACTGTAGAAGGCTTGTCGGCATTATTCTTCTTGGAACCGGTGTTCTTGTCATCGAATGATACAGGTGTCTTGTCACTTGAGAGATAAGCATCTGCACCACTTACGTTGTTCTCCTGAAATGAAAGTTCGACACCCTTCTTATAGAAGTTCTCAGCTGTGTCGCCCATGTTCCATCCGAGAAGTGCGCCCTCTGCCTGGAGGAATGCAACCTCGGAAGCGAGCATCCAGATGACCGGAGTGTTCTTGGCAACGTTAGGAACGGAAAGACCGAGATAATGGGCTTTAAGCATTTCCTTCACTCCGCTTCTTACGCCATGGTATCCGGCGCCGTCAACGGTTGCCTCCTTGAAGTATCTCGGAAGTCTAGGATCCTCATAACCATTGAGATAAGCGTCAATGGTAGCACCCATTCTGGTATCGGTATAGGCGTTCCAGACCTCCTCGAGAGGGTTGAATACCTGGATTGTCTGAGTGGAAGCAAGCTTTGCCCCGTCAGATGCTGCGGTCATGACACCGCTTTCTACAGCCTCTTCAGCTGCCTTCTTTGCGAGTTCCGGCTCCACGAAACGTACTCTCATCGCCATACGTAGTTTCTCGGAGTTGGCGAGTTTGAGCCATGAAGCATAGTTTCCGGCGTAAACGATATCTGCTGAGCCGAGTGGAGGAGTAGTGTTGGAACCTGCAGACGCCGCTGCGTAAGGCTTGAGAATTTCGATGGCCTTGTCAATGTCATTGAAGAGGTTCTTGTAAACGGTCTCCTGAGACTCGTACGGGTTGCTGTCCTCTCCGAAGTGAGATACCGGAACCGGACCATAGATATCGGTAACGCGCTGGATTGTAAGTACTTTGATTACCTCTGCAATAGCCCATGAACCCTCGTCGAGGTTGCCGTTCTCATAAGCGTACTTGAGGTTCAGCCATGCTGGCATCACATTGGTGAAAGCTACGCTGAAAGGTACATTGTTGTAGTCAGTACCGTTGAGGTCGTAAGTACAAGTGTATGAACCTCCGTTGAAGGCCTGGGTAGGGGAGAGATAGCCGGAGAAGGCATCTCCCATAAGGTTGCATGCACGCTGGAACTGGTTTGCGCCTTCATCGCTGCAAGGGATTACGGCATCCAACTCCATTGTGGTGATATAAGATTTGACATCCACAGTCTGAACTGCGTCCGGGTTCGTGTTGAAACGCTCGAAATCCTTTGTGCAGGATGCCAGAGCTACAGCAGAAGCCGCGATTGCCAATCCGTATTTAATTATATTGTTGTTCATCTTTCCGAATTTTAGAATTGAAGTTTAACGCTGAAACCGATGTTTCTTGTGCTTGGCTGCATGAAGTAGTCGATTCCCTGGTAGTATGTTCCTGTAGATGCCGTGAGCTCAGGATCGAAAGGAGCCTTGTTGTAAATCATCCAAAGGTTGCGTCCTACTACTGATACTGACATTCCGACTTTGTCCTTGAACCATGAGGTAGGAAGGTCGTATCCGAGAGACACCTCTCTGAGTCGGATATTGGTCATGTCATATACATAGTTTGCAAGCATTGACATACCGTTACCATTGTTTGCGTAGAATGTCTTCACGTCCGGAAGTTTCTGGTCTGAAGAAATCCATACGCCGCCGTCGGCGCGGGCATCAGCGGAATTCTTGGAAACTCCGAATCTGTCGAGCATAGCCTGCGTTGCAGAAACTCCGCGGCCGCCGATTCTCGCGTCGATGAGAACTGACAGGTTGACTCCCTTGAATGAGAAGTTGTTGCTCCATCCGAGTCTTGACTTGGCCTCAGTGTTTCCACCGTAGATCCATGTGTCAGGGTCGAGAGTGATGGTGTTGGTGTTAGGGTCCACATAGATTCTTCCGTAGTCGTCAGTCTTGAGACCTGTTACATAGAAGTCGCCGATAGAACCGCCCTTTCTGATTTTCATGCGGTATCCGCCGTAGTCCATATTGACCTCATCTACATTGACAGGTTTTCCCGTAACGTCGAGAGTTCCTTCTGGAACGAGTTCCTTGATCTTGTTGCGGTTCATTGACCATGTGACGGTAGAACCCCAGAAGAAGTTTCTCCATGTGTGCTTGAAGCCGAAAGAAAGCTCGACACCATAGTTGTTGACCTTACCGGCATTGATATAAGCCTGCTTGTAGCCGGTTGACGGTGCTGCGTCATACTGGAAGAGCTGGTTGTAGGTTGTCGCGTTGTAGTAAGTCACGTCGATGTCGAACATATCTTCGAGGAACTTGACATTGAGACCTGCCTCGTAAGATTTTGTAAGTTCTGGCTTGAGGTTCTTTGCCGGTGCGTATGTGTCAGAGGAAATGTTTCCGCCGACGGTGAGAGGAGTGTTGACTCCGGTGATGAATCTCTGAGGAGGGTTACCTGCGGTAGAGTATGAACCGCGCACCTTGAGGAATGAAATTCCTGCACCTGAGAGGTCAGCCATAGAAGAGATGACGCCTGAAAGACCTGCTGAGTAGTAGCATACGCTCTGGTCAGGAGTGAACGCGAGCTGTGATGACCAGTCGTTACGAACAGTTCCATCTACATAGACCATTCCGTTCCATCCGAGCTGGAGTGTTCCATAGACAGCCTGGTTCTGATCGTGCCAACGGTCTGCGTAAGGCTTTGTCTGTGAGTGTGTCATGCTGATGTTATAGACAGAGAACTTGTTGGCTACGGTTGCGAGATGGCCCTCGAATCCGGAAGCCTTGTTCTTGTCGTCCACGAGGCTGGCACCGAGGTTCGCTGTCAATGAAAGTTTGTCATCAACGAATTTCTTGTCAATGGTAAGGAGGATGTCACCATAGAAGTTGTTGTGCATGATGGTGTTGTCCTGATAGTTACCGAACTCGGAAGCATAGAGCTTGTTGGAAGAAGCGTAAATCTTTCTGGTATAGTTCATTACGGTGTTGTCCAGACGGGCACGGCCAGTAACGGACATCCATTTGGTGATGTTCCATTTCAATGTTCCGGAGAGGGTGTATCTGTGAGCGGTGTTCTCGAACAGTTCCCTGTTGGTCTCCCAGTAAGGGTTCTCGACACCATCGACGAACTCCAACGGCCAGAACTGCTTCATATAGCCGGCATTGGCATCGTATCTCTCATAAATCTGGTACTTGGTTATATCGTCTCCACGTGGGAAAAGATATGTCGCTACAAGAGGGTTGTGATACAGACCCTGAACGGTAGGGTTGCGCTTGTACTGACGCATGTAGCTTGCGCTCACGTCGAGAGTAAGCTTGTCCTTCACGAGCTCAGTGGTGTTGCGCACCGTGAAGTTGTATCTGTTGTATGTATTGTTCGGGATGATACCGCGTGAGTTCAATGTTGCAGCAGATACATAGGTCTGAGAACGCTCGTTTCCGGCAGACAGTGCAATCGAGTTGGTGGTATTGAAACCTGTCTGGAAGAAATCTAGAGGGTTGTATGTGGAAGGTGTCTCAAGTTTGTTGCCCCAGCTCATGGAAGGCTCCGTGGCAGCTGTTCCGTAGATGTTCTGGAATTCAGGAGTAATGAACGGAGCGGAGAAAGTCGTGTTGTTCGAGTAGTTTACACGGATTTTTCCTTCCTGGCCTTTCTTGGTAGTGATGAGAATTACACCGTTTGCTCCCTGTGCCCCGTAAAGTGCTGCTGCAGAGGCACCTGAGAGGACTGACATCGACTCGATGTCCTCAGGGTTGAGGTTGGAAATACCCTCGAAGTCACCTCCGTCAGGTGTCTCATAGATACCTGCTGACTGTGAAGACCTGAGGTCAGGCATAGGGATACCGTCGATCACGTAAAGTGCGTTGTTGCTTCTGGTGATGGACTTCAGACCACGCATCACGACTCTGGTAGAACCGCCGGCACCTGAAGCGCTCTGGTTGATCTGGAGACCTGCTACCTTACCCTGGAGAGAGTTCACGAAGTTGGCCTCTTTTACGGCATTGATGATGTCGCCGCCGACCTTCTGGACGTTGTATGAAAGGGATTTTTCCTCTTTTCTGATACCGAGGGCGGTAACGACTGTTCCTTCGAGTGAAAGGGACTCCTCGTGAAGTACTGTGTTATAAACAGTTGCGTTGCCGACTTCGAATTTTGCAGGCTCGTAGCCGAGGCAGTTGACCTCGATGGTCACGCCTTTGTCTGAAACCCGGAGAGAGTATTTTCCGTCAAGGTCGGTGACGGTTCCGTTAGTTGTGCCGCTTTCTACAACACCGGCTCCCGGTACAGGTCCGCCGGATGCGTCGCGGATTGTTCCTGTGATGGTTACAGGGCCGCCTTTCTTGTCATTGACATTGGCATTGGTAATGATAATGTTGTTACCTTCGATGGTGAAAGCGACATTGACAGGAGTGAAAAGGGCTTTGCAGACGTTGTTGATGGTTTCGCACTCAACATTGATGCTGACGATTTTGCCGGCGTCAACGCCTTTGTTGATGAAAAGGAATCTTGACTGCTGCTTGATTTCATTCATCGCCTTTGTCAATGTGACATTGTCGAGCTTCAGTGTTATTCTTGTGTCTGCCTGCGGACGGGCGTTCATATTGACCGTCAATGCGAAAAGCAGAAGAAAACAGAGCAGACCGCGCATCTTTTGCAGAATACTTTGTCTTTTTTTCATGTTTTGTGAAATTTGGTTTAAATATATTTGATCAGTCCTCTATTAAAATGTTTTAATATTCAGTTATTAACGTGTCATTCCGCTTGGTTGTCGCGAGGGAACTTTAGCGGATGTGGATTTTTCCTGTGAGTGGGTCCCGGGAGTAGTTGAATGGAGCGATATGCTGGAGCACTTTCATGGCGTGGTCAATGCCGTCCGAAATTCGGATTTCGCCGGTGATGCCGTCCATCGCAGGAATGTTTTCCCTGTCAATGACAATATCGACTCCGTATGCGTTCTCCAGTTTGCGGATGAGCTTGTCGAAGCTCAGGCCGTCCAGTACGACGATGCCTTCTGTCCAGCTGACATCGGAATGTGAATAACGTCCTTTATATATAAGGTGTCCGTCCACCATGGAAACCACGTCGGATGGGCGCATTATGATATATTCGTTGTTGTCTGCAGCGCTTGTGACTTTTACTGAACCATCCCGAAGAATCGTGGTGAACTGGTTCATCTCCTCATCTGCATTGACATTGAACTTCGTTCCGAGCACTCTGATGTCGGACGCGAAGGTGTGGACGGTGAACGGGCGTGCGCTGTTGTGGCTCACTTCGAAGAACGCCTCTCCTCTGAGATTGACCTCGCGCGAGTCCTTGCTGAACATCGCAGGGTAGCTGAGGACCGCACCGGAGTTCATCTTGACCTTCGTTCCGTCCTCCAGTGTCAGGTCAATGCGCTGTCCTGCAGGAACTTCGATAGTTGTCAATGAATTTGCGAGCTTGCTGTCTATCTTGTTGACCTCGATATTGTGGGCGAGGAAGAAAATGCAGGCAATGGCTGCAGCATTGGCAATGACGGCGGCTGCGATTCTGAAGACTCTGCTTCTCTTCTTTTTCGTCTCGGCTGCTTTCTCTGCGTCTTCCATGCTGCATATCAGCAAGGCGTCGAACATTTCATGGGCTTTGCGGTACAAGGCCTTGTTTTCCTCTGATGCTTCGAGCCAGGAATTCAGCTCATTCACTTCATTGTCAGTGAATTCGCCTCTGAAAAATCTGAAAATATCGTCTTGCTTGAACTGCTTCATGTCATTAATCGTGTTATTCTATTCTGTGCCTGCCTTGCTGTTTCCGGTGTGCTTTTCCGGACGCGCACATATATATGTTGCTTCTGAAAACAATCCTTACGCGGAAATTTCACTTTTTTTTGAAAAATTTCCACTTTTGCAGGTTTAAGCGTTTCTGGTGCTTAATTCTAAAAAAACATCTAACTTTGTGGGAAACCGATAGTAATGGCAGAAGAACTGCATAAGATAACACCCGAGGAACTGATGAAACTGTACTCCGACAAGTCCAGTTTTGTTCTTCTTGCGTTTTCTTACCTGCACGACCGGGATGTGGCCGAGGACATTTTTCAGGAGAGTGTTCTTTACATTCTGGAAAACAGGGACACGATTACGGTTGCCAATGCCAGATGGTATTTTTCCAGAGTCATCCTGAACAAATGCCTCTATTATCTCCGCCAGTCGAGCAACCGCGCACGCATCAGGGACAATATCCGCGATTCCGCCATTATGGCTGAAAACATCAGCATACTGTCCGATACGGCGTCTGATAAGGCTGCTTTCAATGCCGATTTTTCCGGTTGCCTGGAGCAGTGCCGCAGGGAACTGCCTACTCTGGCATACAATATTTTCATTGACGCGAAAATCAAGGGACTGTCATATAAGGATATCGCTGAGGCTCATAATGTTACCCAGCGCCGCGTGGCGACGGAGATGCAGCGTGCCCTTGTTGTCTTCAGGCGCGTCTTCAAGGATTATTGGTTCCTTTTTCTCGTGGTTTTCTGCAAAGGGTAGCATTGCCTTCATCCATTTGGGAGTTGCACTTTCGGAACGCGATATTCCTTAGGGGCCGACTTATGTTCCCGACGTCTCTTTGTCGGTCCGGCTGTTGTCGCGCTGTTGGAAACTTTCCGAAAAATCGTTACATTTCGGTTTGTTTCTAATACGCTTTGACAATGACAGTACTTGGGGTTATTTTCTCTGTTTTTCTGGTATTGCTGATAATCGGTACCGTAGTGGTTATTATTTTCGATGATGGTGATTCTTCCAAAAAGATAGCGTGGCTTCTTATCATTGCCTTGCTCCCTGTCGTCGGCCTGCTGCTGTATTTCATGGTCGGCATCAATTTCCGCCAGTCCTGGTATTTCAAGTACAAGCACAAGAAGTTCATAGAAGTTTTCGGTGAACGTGCTGACAAACGTGTATTCAGACTTCTCTTCGGTCATGAAAAGGACAGTCAGGTCCGTAAGGAATACAGGCCGTTGACAAGACTTCTCGCATCGGATGGCTCTACCTGTGTGACTGATGGTAACGGTCTGGAAATCATTACGTCAGGCCACCGCAAGTTCGAACTGCTGATGGAAGACCTCAGGAATGCTAAGGACCATATCCACATGGAATATTTTTATTTCCGTCAGGACAAAGGCAGCCAGCTGATAAAGGAAATGCTCATGCAGAAGGCGCGTGAGGGTGTCAAGGTCAGATTCATTCATGAGAATATCGCCAATATCGCCATCCTTCCGGGCTATTATAACGAGATGAAGAAGGCTGGCGTCCAGGTGGAGAAGTTCACCAAGCCGCGTTGGCCTTTCGTGAACATGGTCACGCAGCTTAACTACCGCGACCACAGGAAGATAGTTGTCATTGACGGCAAAATCGGCTATACCGGAGGCATGAACATCAGCGATGATTATTTTGTCCGCTGGCGTGACACTCACATGCGCATCACGGGCAATGCGGTAGCCGGTCTCCAGTACAGTTTCCTCAATACGTGGATAACTGCCGACGGCGAGATTGACAATGACTTCTCGAAGTATTTCCCGATGTGCGCGGAACTGCCGGCCCTGCCGTCCAATGATTCGGCGAGGAGTCCTGTCAATGTTGCCGCGGTGGATTCTGTCAATGCTGCCGCAACCGATTCTGTCACTGTTTCTGTGTCAGGGTCTGTCAATGCTGCCGCACCATCGGAGTCTCTCAAGGTCGCTGCCGCGGATAAGGTCAATGTCTCTTTTCCTGACTATGACGAGGTGGAAGGAAACGGAATCGCCGAGGCTCTTGCCAAGACTCCGATTCAGAGCCTCGATATGAGTTTCAAGCTCAAGGGACGTAACCGTCTGATTCAGATTGTTCCTGACGAGCCTGAATCCAGGTGGCCGAATATCAATATGGGCGCGGTCTGGGCCGTGCAGAATGCCAAGAAATACATTTATATTCAGACCCCGTATTTCGTTCCTCCTGAGCCGATGCTCCAGGCGTTGCAGTCTGCCGCCCTCAGCGGTGTGGATGTCCGTGTCATGGTTCCGAAGAAGGCTGACCTGAGTTTCATGGGCCCGGCCAACAGGTCGTATTTTACCGAGTGTCTGGAAGCGGGTATCAGGATTTATGAGCGTTCCGGCCGTTTCATCCATTCCAAGACTTTCGTCAGTGACGATTATCTTTCCGAGATAGGCTCGGCCAACATGGATTTCCGTAGCTTCAACATTGACTATGAACTCAATGCCTATATCTACGACATTACTGCAGCCAAAGTGAACAAGGCGATTTTCATGAAGGACATGGAGGCTTCTCACGAGGTCACCCTGGAGGACTGGACCGCCCGTCCATGGTACCAGAAGTTCCTCCAGAAGGTCATCCGCCTCTTCGCCCCGCTGCTCTAGCCGCCGGCATGGAACTGCTTCGTGGATAATCTGTCAGGCTGAGGCGGGGAGTCATCATGACTTTGGAATTGAGAGCCTTTACAATCGGTGAACGGACATCTGTCTTGGTCTCAAACGGTTCCTCCCGAAACTGGTTCCTGGACATGCTCCCGGATAAGCACCCGGCCATGCGTTCAAAATATGCTCTTGAACTGTCTCTCACAGGCTTGTCTTCCGGACAGGCTTCAGAATAGACTTTCAGACATATTATGTCCAGAAACAGGTGGGTTTTTCCGAACAAATTGTTCAAAAATACAACTTGTCCGGAATAAAACGTTTTCTGATGGACAAACTGTATAATACAGACAACTTGTCCGTAAAATGGGGCGGTTTTCCGGACAAGAGGAGTATTATTTGTCTTTGCCATTGGAATGTACCGGACAAGTTGCATCATATATCAGAGGCGGTCAGCCGATAAAGGGAACAATGAGTCGATTTCATATTGGGTGAAGCCCAAAACTCTACGAATCTGCCCGTTGGAAGAACGGAAATCATAATGAAGTTTCTTGGCAAGGTCGAGTTTCTGAGAACGGCTCAAATCTTGGAGAGCATTGACACCATAAACAGGTTTCAAAGACTTGACTATCTGGGTAAACAATTCTGTATCAGTTAGAAATTCACTGTCGTCAAGTTCGACTGCGAGTTCAGAATACGACTCGACACTTTTGCTGACCATTGAGAAATATTGGTGTGCATCACGGAACATTGCCATACCGAACTTCACGGCACAATACGAAAACGGGCACACATAGTCATTGACAATTATCCAGTCTGCCGGCAATTCTGGTAAACGAGTCCGAAAGATTCTTCTTTTCTCGTCGAACTTGATTTCTGAAAATCTTACGCCGGAAGGAGCATCAAGAAAATAGTATCTTCCGGTTCCCCACGGATAACTGAATGGAGTATGGGATGGATCCGCCACATATCCGTTTCGATTTGTATAGACAATGTTGTTACGCAAAGCCGAAATGCTTTCAATCGGCTTGAGTGAGATGTCAATACTTTTTATCATTGGGAAATGACGTCCCAGCCTTTTGCGGCAACATTTCCAGAATTCCGTTATCGCAGATTCCTCTGCGGATATCACAAAGTGGAAATGATTGTTCATTATCTCAAAAGCAATGATTCTCAGGTTCTTGTGTTGATTTGAAGCCATTGCCACAACATTCATGGCGAACGTGAAATCCTGTGGGCTTGAGAATAGCATCGGAGTCTCTTTCCCGGAAGTATATACATGCCAATATGGTCCGGCCGACAAGAAACTCGCATTGCAACTTCTTTCTTTTTCAGAAAATGTCTTAGTATTCATAGGCGCAGTTAGTTTAACGGCCAAGATACTCCACAAATAATGCCAATTTGTAGAGGTAAACCAACATGTCCAGAAAAAGGGTCGGTATTCCGGACGAATGTAGTCTGGTTCACAACTTGTCCGGATTAAAACGTTTTCTGGCGGACAACTGCTCAGAATTGGTAACTTGTCCGTAAAACCCTACCATTTTACGGACAAATTCTAATTTGAGGATATAACCTGCTGTTGTCAAGACGAAATAGACATAAACAGACATCCGGGCAACGGAAGTTCTGGAGTCATCCCCCCCAGACTGTCTTAATAGTCTT
>ERZ780005.176-NODE-176-length-15641-cov-4.82515_pt1 | contig 15641 bp, 11 predicted proteins | sample MGYA00511874_ERZ780005 | MGnify/ENA primary metagenome ERZ780005 (study PRJEB29588, sample SAMEA2150310) | human gut metagenome | biome: human gut; feature: human-associated habitat; material: faeces | place: Denmark | collected 2008/2010 ...
CATGGCCTTTTAAAAAACCGCCGAACAAATGGGATTGCTTCAAGCACTTGAAACGCACAACAGGGTGCTTTATAGATTCGGAACGTACAAGTCGCCCGAAGAGGTTATGAAAGAGGCTCTTACGTCCGACGTGTTTATAACTTCCGCAAACGGTGTTGCCGAAACGGGTGAAATCGTCAATATCGACGGCAACTGCAACAGAATCGCCGCCGAGTTTTACGGACACGAAAGAGTGTATATTATCGTTGGCTCGAACAAGATTCAACCGACCTTCGAGAAGGCGTTGTGGAGAGCGAGAAACGTCGCTGCTCCAAAAAACGCAAAGAGGTTTGGCAAAAACACTCCGTGTGTTGTCAACGGCGACAGATGCTACGATTGTTCTAGCCCCGAACGTATTTGCAGGGGGCTTGCAGTGATGTGGCGTAAGCCGTCCAATTCCGCAAAATACGAAGTGGTGTTGATTGACGAGGAATTGGGATTTTAATAAAGAAAATCGCACAAAACAAAATCCGCCGATATCGGCGGGTTTTTTGAAGTTACCGGTTAGACGACATTTAAACTCATTGGTCACGACATGGTAAACGAATGCTAAACTCTGTCGCTGCGCGTCGTGATGCACTTTCGTGTCACGTCCCCTCTACGGCATGATCTCTGGGGGCGGGATTTATGAGCGTCAAACTTCAAAACGCGCTCAACCCGTGTCAAACTTTAAGGGAGCCCCGCCGATTACCGAATGCATTAAGTCGATAGATGAATCGACACACCGTTTCAATTCGTATGACGGTTGCACCGAGCATTTTGCTTATTTGTGTAATCGGGTAATAGATATTACGGTGATTATATTATGTTTTATCCGTACGACTTGTCAAGCGTATGAAAGACGTTTTTTACTATGACGCTGTTTTTCAAACAAAAAACACCGTTTTGCTTAAATATACATCGTTTTTGCGGTAGTTTTTTATTTATTCGGTCGCTTCAGTATTTGTATTTTTCTTTTGCATCTTGTCTTTCAGTTTCAGAAAGCATTTTTCAACGACTTTTGAAAGTGGTTTGTCTATGAGAAGTCTTATCTCTTCGATCGCGATACACACCGCAAACGTTGCAGCCGCAAATCCGAGCATAATGAGAAAAGAATATTTTGAATCGTAAAACGTGTCGACGTGGAAAATATTTCGATACATATAAGCGCGCATTTCGTTGCTGTCGTGTATCAGATAAACGCCGAACATAGTCGCGGACAATCCCGTGACGAATTTCGACAAACGTGCGGAGTTCGTTTTTACGTCTTTGAGTGCTATAAGGAGTATTATTGCGGGAGTCGAACGCACGATAGAACATTGCGCGGTGTTGAAGAAATATCCTGCCACAAGCGTTGCGATATAGGCAAGAATCGGGATAAAAATCCATTTTTTCGGAACGGTCACGTCGTATTTTCTTATGAAAGCGGCAATAAAATACAGCATAACGAACCATATGACGTTGTAGCCGTCGCCCATGGCAAGTTGCGGGACTATGTGAACGTCGCCGGCAAGTATGCCGAGAACGATCGACACGACGCATATTGCCAGGTGCGTCTTTTTGTTTATCCGCTCGATGACAATGTTGAGGAGCGGCGAAACAAGCATCATGAATATGTATGCCGAGAAAAACCAGTATTTGCCACATACAACGGGAAAAATAGACGACAAAAGCCATTCGACAGAGAAACTTTCAACGCCTTGTATGCATAGAAAAACCACAAATAAGGTCATGCCGTATATCCATACTTGCGCATAAAGTTTTGCAAGTCTTTGCCATTTGAGTTTTTTCGACGTACAAGTGAAGTATGCGCCGATGAGTACGAATAAGTTTACGGACGGATTGAAAAGGGACGTAAGTATTCTCCCGAAAACGAAATTCGCCCCGTCATGTTCCGTATAAATCCGCCGTGTCCTAAAAAATGAGAACAAACGATGAGAAACATCGCAACGATGCGTGCTATATCAAAAGCGCAGTTACGCGACTTTTTTTCAATCGGTTCTATTGTGTTGGCTGCGATTTCCGCAGAGTTTTCTATTTCTCGTTCCATTCTTGCATTATATAACAATAACTCTCGTCAATCAATCAAAAAAATGTTAGTATCGCAACAGCACGCTCTTTTTGCGGAAATTGTTCCACAAACGGCGCAATCGCTCGATGCGGTAAACATCTGTGTACCAACGGTAAACAAAGCACAATTTTGCCGAATAATAAAACCCTTATGGACACAAAAACAGCACCCGCCGACAAATCCGACGAGTGCTGTTTTTTTATAGGAATTGTACTGTTTGGTAGGGAAGTGATTACTTTGTCAAACCCTCTTGCACTGCGACTGCGCAAGCAACGCATTTATAGAACCAAAAAAGCACCTTTGCAGGTGCTTTTGGGTTTTTGGTTCTACTTTGCTGCGCAAAGACAATGCTCGTTCGCAAGTGCGGAACGATTACTTTGTAAGTCCTTCTTGTACTGCAACCGCACATGCAACCGAAGCACCAACCATCGGGTTGTTGCCCATGCCGATGAGGCCCATCATTTCGACGTGTGCGGGAACGGATGACGAACCTGCAAATTGTGCGTCGGAGTGCATTCTGCCCATCGTGTCGGTCATGCCGTAAGATGCGGGACCTGCTGCCATGTTGTCGGGGTGAAGAGTACGGCCCGTGCCACCGCCGGATGCGACGGAGAAGTATTTTTTGCCGTTGTCAACGCACCATTTTTTGTAAGTGCCTGCGACGGGGTGTTGGAAACGAGTGGGGTTGGTGGAGTTGCCGGTGATGGAAACGTCCACGTCTTCAAGACGCATGATTGCAACGCCTTCGGTGACGTCGTCTGCGCCGTACACTCTGACTGCCGCACGCTCGCCGTTGGAGTATGCGGTTTCTTTGACAACTTTAACTTCACCGGTGAAGTAGTCCATCTTGGTTTGAACATAAGTGAAGCCGTTGATACGAGAGATAATGAAAGCCGCGTCTTTTCCAAGTCCGTTGAGGATGACTTTGAGGGGAGTTTTGCGGACTTTGTTTGCCGTTCTTGCAATGCCGATTGCGCCTTCTGCCGCAGCAAACGATTCGTGACCGGCGAGGAAAGCGAAGCACTTTGTGCTTTCTCTGAGGAGCATTGCGGCAAGGTTGCCGTGTCCGAGACCGACTTTGCGTTGTTCTGCAACGGAGCCGGGGATGCAGAAGGATTGAAGTCCTTCGCCGATTGCTTCCGCAGCGTCTGCGGCGTTCACGCAATTCTTTTTGATTGCGATTGCGCAACCCACGGTGTATGCCCAAACTGCATTTTCAAAGCAAATGGGTTGAATGCCTTTGACGATTGCATTGCAGTCAACGCCTTTTTCAAGGCAGATTGCTCTTGCTTCTTCGAGGTCTTTGATGCCGTATTGAGCAAGAACGCCGTTGATTTTGTCTATTCTTCTTTCATAACCTTCAAATGTTACACTCATTGTTTCGTCCTCCGATTATTCTTGACGCGGATCAATCCACTTCACAGCGCCGTCTTCTGCTTTGTATCTGCCGTAGGTGCCGGTGCATTTTGCAAGAGCTTCGTTTGCGTCGACGCCTTTTTTGATCATGTCCATGAACACGCCGAGCTTGCAGAATTGATAGCCGATGATCTCGTTGTTTGCGTCGAGAGCGACTTTGGTGACGTAACCTTCAGCCATTTCGAGATAGCGTGGTCCTTTGGAAACGGTGGAGTACATCGTGCCGATTTGGCTGCGATGGCCTTTGCCGAGGTCTTCGAGACCGGCACCGATGACAAGACCGCCTTCCGAGAATGCGGATTGCGTTCTGCCATATACGATTTGCAAGAAAAGTTCACGCATAGCAGTGTTGATTGCATCGCACACAAGGTCGGTGTTGAGTGCTTCGAGAATGGTTTTGCCGGTGAGAATTTCAGCCGCCATTGCCGCAGAGTGCGTCATGCCCGAGCAACCGATGGTTTCCACAAGAGCTTCTTGAATCACGCCGTCCTTGACGTTGAGCGTAAGCTTGCATGCGCCTTGTTGAGGTGCGCACCAGCCGATGCCGTGAGTAAGACCGCTGATGTCCTTGATTTCTCTTGCTTGCACCCACTTGCCTTCTTCGGGGATCGGGGCGGGACCGTGGTTAGGTCCTTTTGCAACGCAACACATGTTTTCAACTTCACTTGAATATTGCATAGATAATAGCCTCCAAAAAGAGTGTTTTTATATTATTGTAAATATATTATCATACTGATAAAATTTTATCAAGAATATAGTCAAAAAATTATCGCGGCGAATTTAATAAAGCGGAGCGCACATATATACGGTATGTGCCACTTTAAAGTTCGTCTGACGACTAGATTCCCACGGCCACCTTGTTCCCTCGGAATGACACGGATGGGACACCCACACCCGAACGAAAACTCATTCGTAGCGTTCTTATTAACGGTATATGCCAAGTGATTGATACAATGCACCCTTAGGGTGCAACGGGTGAAAATTAAAAAGCTGACTTTGCGTTATCCTCTTGATTATTCTTAGTTGCTATGATATAATTGGTCTATAAAAACTTGCGGAAACGAAAAAGGAGACCGTCCCACAAATGTCGAACGCTCATCTTCTAACTGTATCAGATGTTGCATCAAGGTTAAAAGTCACAGCACAAGCAGTCCGATTGTTATTAAAAAATGGTCAATTAAAAGGCGAAATGATAGGTAGCCAATGGCTTATTACACCTGAAGACCTATCACAATATATCGAAACCAACAACATTATTATTGAGCCGAATGATCATCCAAGACTTGATGATGCTATTCCCAACATCGTTGCTTTAAGTTTTTTCTCTGGCGCAATGGGATTGGATATAGGTATGAGAAAAGGCGGAATTGACGCACTTCTCGCTTGCGAGTTTAATAAAGCTTGCAGGATGACCATTGCTGCCAATAGACCTGATATAGGATTAATTGGTGATATAAATAATTATAGCCCTGATGAAATCCTTCAATATGCAAGAATTCCCAAAGGAAAAAAAGTTGATGTTATTTTCGGAGGGCCTCCGTGTCAAGCCTTTAGCACCGCTGGCAATAGAAGAGGATTTGATGATGAACGTGGAAATGTTTTTCTGCAATACCTAAATATAGTCAATTCTATTTTGCCAACATATGTTGTTATCGAGAATGTCAGAGGTCTATTATCAACGCCATTCCCGTATGGAAACAGCCAAAAACCTATAAAAGGTGGTGCACTACTCGTTATTCTTGATAGACTTCATGAAATGGGATATGCTGTATCATTCAATCTGTATAATGCTGCTTATTTCGGGGCGCCGCAAATCCGTGAAAGAGTAGTTATTATTGGTAAACTCGGCAAAGAAAAAGTTAGTTATCTTAAGCCTACGCATAACGAAAATGGAACAAATGGATTATTACCGTGGCGTACTCTTAATGATGCCTTTGCGCAATTGCCTCAAAATGTTGTTCATCACCATGTTGAGTTTCCTGAAAAAAGACTCAAATATTATAGAATATTAAAAGAAGGACAGTATTGGAAAGACCTCCCAATTGAACTTCAAAAAGAAGCATTAGGTAAATCTTTTTACCTTGGTGGAGGAAAAACCGGCTTTTTACGTCGCCTCTCTTACTCAAAACCATCACCAACACTTGTGACTAATCCAACAATGCCCGCAACAGACCTTGCTCATCCAGTCGAGAATAGACCTTTAAGCGTTGAAGAATACGCTTGCATCCAAGAATTCCCCTTGGATTGGAAAGTGTGTGGTTCCGTTTTGGATCAATACAAACAAATAGGCAATGCTGTTCCAATCAAGCTTGGTGAGGCAATAGCAAAAACGATTATTGATGATATGAACGGAATTAAATTCAACAATAATGGTTTTAAATATTCTAGATATATTAATACAGACGAAACCTCTTGGAGCGATTTTATGATGAAAACAATTAATCAATCGTCCAATGGTTCAGTACAGTTAACCTTGTTTGATGATTAGCAAGATTATTCTTTGGTAATTATATTAGGATTATTTTTAGCGGTTGCTGCTAAAAAAGATTGATATCCTTTTTCACTCATAAAGCAATGGTCGCTTTTGATTGAGGAATGTGTATTTATGATGTCATTAAGTGTTGCCCACTTATAATCTGGTACTTTCTTACCACTAACTGATTTAGTTCCAAGTCTATACCATTTAATAATGGGAGTTCCTGACCTAATTGCACTTGATGAGCTATTTTCTGTGTTTGATTTGTTCTTCACTTGGAGAAGAGTTCCGTCCGATGAACAAAAATCAATTGATCTCATAACATTCCCGGCGCACCAATACCACCCATAGTGACTAACAACGGAATTGATATACTCTTCTAAAAGTCCCCCTTGAACATTTTCGGCACTCATAAATAAATTATGGTGCTTGCTTTGAAGTTCCGCAGTATCATCATCGACTTTTGTTACATATTGAACTAAAGTTTTTACTGCTGGGTCAGAACAACTGGTTTTAGGATTTGCTGTTCGCTTGCTTGGTAAATTTGTCATCGCATCGGAATAGCTTTTCACCCACCGCTCAAGATAATTGGTGTATGAATTCGCATTATTAATGTTTGGAAAATGTGACAAATCATTAATTGCAACATTAAAAATTTGTTTTAGAGCAGACAAATTGGCCTTTCCGGCTATGATTGTTTCAAATGATTTTTTAATCTCATCAACTGAAACGCCGAAATCTTTCAGTGTTTTTTCTTCACCTTTTGCCATTGTTTCTTGTTCTCCTTTCAGTTTATCAAGAAGTTGAATATGTGTACATTATACCATATTGCATTATTTTTTTCTACTGCTTTCGGCATAATACGATACTTTTTTTCAAAAGGCTATCGTTTCATTTTTATATAGAGCGACCACCGTCCCGCGGGGATATTCGAGAAACGGTCGGCGATAATCTTCAAAACACTCGTTTTATCGCAAAAATAGGGTATATTTGCCTATTCCGAGCATAAATAAAAGGACTGGCAATCGACATTGTATCAATTACCAGTCAACCTATGGTACGGATGACCGCAAGCATAGGGAGAATCAAGCGCGTAGCATTTGAGAAAACCGAGTGCAGCGGACGAGCCCACCAACGGCGCAACATAGTTGCAAAAGTCCCTGACTGCATAAAAAAATAACAGCTTTTGCTGTTATTTTTGTGCGCGTGTACGGCAAAATCTCGATTTTCGGGCAATTTTCGGGAGTGTGTCGGACGATAAGTACTTTTTGCGATTGTTATGAAGAGTGTGGTGGATGATAAGCATTGGTTGCTCTGATTAATTTACAAATTCCAAAACGGTTTCATCTTCATTTATGCGGTACACAAACGGAGAATAGGGTTTTGCTATCTTTGTCCAAAGTTCTTTTGCTCCCACATTTTTCTCGTTGTATTTTATTTCCCATTTGCCATGATAGATTGATAAAATCAAATTAACTGCATCGATTGCATAATGATTTCTTCGGTAGGAAGGAAAAATCGTAAACTCTGCTATCGTATAATCCGGATGATGTCCGATAGCGGAGTATGTATTCAACATAACAAAACCGACCATAATTTCATCATCGTAAATGAAAAAGGCTTTTCTATCCGCATCGGTAAAATACGCATCAAAATATCCGTAATGATAATTTCCTTGTTCGTCCATGTTGTCAGGATAGTACTTTGTCATCTCATACAAATATTTTTGATTTATATTCCATAAAAGTTTGCGTTCTTCCGCTTTAACTTCTTGTAATCTGATCATCTTTATTCCATCGCGTTATTCAAATTTGTCTTTGGTATAATTTTAGCATGTTATGTGGCGTTTTTCAATCATTCGCATCGGTGTAAAAAAACGGTCTATAAGAAAAGACTTATAGACCATCACATTTGGTACGGATGACAGGACTTGAACCTGCACGCTCTTCGCATTAGAACCTAAATCTAACGTGTCTGCCAATTTCACCACATCCGCAAAACGTTATTATTATAGCATAAAATCATCTAATGTAAAGCAAAAAGCCAAATCGCAGGCGAGTTTATACGACTTTGCAAATTTTTTTTTATTTTTATATCAAAAAATTGTTGCTTTTTGCGGATTGTTTTGATATAGTAATCAGTGCTTGCGGGAGTGACTCAGTGGTAGAGTGTCACCTTGCCAAGGTGAAAGTCGCGGGTCCGAATCCCGTCTCCCGCTCCACGCGTAAGCGAATTGAACGATCACTTGTGGTCGTTCAACATATCTAGGGAGCGACAAAGACCGCAGATGCGTAATTGTCGCCGAGATATGCGTCCTTAGCTCAGTTGGTAGAGCAACTGACTCTTAATCAGTGGGTCCAGGGTTCGAGTCCCTGAGGACGCACCAAACAAGAATAAAACGAACCTTGATGAAAATTCAAAGTTCGTTTTGTTTTTTACAAGAGATTATTTCGGACTAAAAATCAAACTATAAATACATTACAACTTTTAACCGAGTGTTCTAAACGCTCGGTTTTTCTATACCGTTTTGCCGTCCGATTTATCGCCTTTCGTCTGCGTTTGTAGCATAGTGAAAAGCGAAAGTCAACGGCAAAAATTTTTACCGAAAACTCTGAAATTACCGACTACTACATAAAACTTTTTGCTGTTCGTTGACTTCCGTCATTGCGACTATAACTTACATTGTTATTGCGACTTTTCCCGGTGCTACTTCCGTTTTGCCGAAAGGCGAAGTAAATCGGAGGTAAAATACAATGAAAGAAGTAAACAAAGGCATTTTGGATAACGATACGGTTATCTCAACAGAAAACATACAGAAAATGGGCGAAGTTATCGCCTTGACCTGTATTAAAACAGTTATTATCCGTTCGGGCAAGGATTTGCATTATCTATACAAAGGACTATTGCGAGATATTAACCGCTCAAAAGACGATTATTCGCCTTTTTCAAACGCATATGATATTGCACAAGAGGCAATGCTATTTCTTTGCCAACATATAGGTGAGAAACTCGGTGATGACTATACTACGAAATACGGGAAGGTTGTAACTATTAAAAGTGCTTGTTATCGTTGCGCCGACAATTATTTGCAAAAGCAATACACACGCCATATAGCAAACACAATAAGCCTTGACGAGCGAATTACGGCTGAGCCCGAAACAATACCAATACTCGACGACGAGCAAAAGAACGATTATACCGCTTTTGATGGACTTGTAGCGAAAATGAAATTGACTGCCGTCGAACACGAAACGCTATCTATTCTTATGGCAGGATTTACAATTCTTCAAATCGGCAGAATATTAAACGTCAACCGCACGACAATCTGGCGCAGACAAAACAGTATTCGCAAGAAATATATGCAAGCAACAAATCGCTTTTAACAATAAAACAGGCGGATAAATTCAAAAATCTATCCGCCTATTTTACGTTGTTCTAAGTTAATTTGCAATTTATGAATTTTGAAAAAACATTTTTCAATGTTTCCCATCTTTTTACGCTCTCGACTAATTTGTCACTATAATCGCGGTACTCGATTCCCAACAAACAGCATAATATTTTCCTATACAAAAACGATAGTTTTACTATGTAAAGCACGGATTCTTCGCCAGATAAACATACTTGATTAAAGTTTCTTTTAATATGCATTACTTTTATTCTCGAATTAACAAGAATTTGAAGAAACTTGTCTGCATTTTTAGAATACTCTTTATCAAAAATATCTTTTCCGTACATAGATATTATCGCATCCAAACACATTTTTAGAGTAGTACCTTTTTCTCCCGGTTTAAGAGAAGAAAACTGATTTGTATATGCTGTTATAAGCTCAACGAGTGGCTCAAATAATTCGATAACAGAGGCTATTTTTCCATCAACCGGAAGTCCAATTGATGAAGTATTGTATAAAAATACTTGATGGATAATATCTAAATCCTCAACTAGATTGCACCATTTATTAAAAATTTCAACATTGACGTACTTAAATACATCAAGAAAATTCGTAGAATTCCCTCTGCACGCATCTATTGTTGAGCAATAGTTTAATCGGGAACTTTTAATTTTTTCATATAATTGAGATTGCTCTAACTCTTCATCATCGCAGTCGAAAGCAATAATATTTTTAAAAGCCAAAAACTCTCCTTCAAATAAAACAAATAGCTTTTCCAATTGACAAAATGTCGAATATAGCCTATCAAAATCTCCCGTTTGGTCATATGATAACTCTATTGTTCTCACACCGATTTGTACAATATCAATTTTAATACCATTCGCTATGAAGCTTAGAGTCCTTGGTCCACCTAATATCCCTTTTTCATATGCTTGCGTGATTTGTATCTTATGACAAATAAAATTTTCAAAATTCATTTTTTTTGCAATACTCCCTTGTTTGTTTGATGAAAACATTATACCAAATTAGATTTTCTTTTTCAATAAAAACCTATCGCATGCCAAATATAAGCCGAGAGCGTTAAACTCTCGGCTTCGTTTTAATCGAGTTTTCTGTACATAGTTTCAATATATTGTATTTGCGAATCAGACAACAAGTATTTGCTATACAACTTTTCATCTGTCCACGATACCGAAAAATCCTGTAACGGTACAAATTGATACACTTTGTTAGGTGCTGCTTGCGAAATTTTTATTGCCGCTACAAGAGCCCTGAAAAACTTTGTTTTTAGATACAGAATAAAATTTTGTGCTTCTTTTTCAGTGGAAAACTTTGCGTACAGAAAAGACTGCGAGCACACAGAGTGCGGCGGAGCGTATTCGGGTTTTCCCAACACAATATCATCATCGCCCGAACCGCCTGAACCCGGTATAAATACTTTATATGTATCAATATCGCTTTCATTTTTAGTGATATCTTTCCTACGAACATACTCAACTTTTCTCTTGTTGTTTTCCACGTGATAAAGAAGAACATCGTGTTCTGCTGTAGAAGTCGTAAATACATCCAAGGGATTTTTCTTACTTGAACGAGGATTTGACGATATTCCAAACGGAGTATCGTTTGAAATAATTGTATCTACGGTTGCCCCTTTTTTAGTTTGTTGCATCACGGTTTCAACGATGCTCGATAACATTGGGTCGCGAATTAGTATTTCAAAACGGCTTAAATCTCGTTCCATTGTTTGGCTTGTATTCCCTTTTACAATAGTATAACTACAATTACCGCTATACTTTGAATTAAGAAGATAATAGCAAATGCCGCCTTTTATTTCGACAGTCGAAAAAAGCATAGACGAATCGGTATATGCTACAAGTTTTTGTAGAGAACGATTTGTCAGCATGAAATGTCTAAATGAACCTAACAAATTCTCTCGTCCTGCCGCAAACCATCTTGCCGGCATAATAAGAGATGAATAGTTGGGTTTGATTCGGTCTGCAAGCATTGCAAATATTTGATATATTGGCGCATCATTACTTCCGCCAGAACCACCTTCAAGTTGATACGGCGGGTTGCCAACTACAGCGTCAAATTTCATTCTATCGCCTCCGATATTCCAAGTGTCAGGGTTCGTCAATTTTTTGGAAAGACGATCCAAATCTTTCATGCGTTCTTCTACTAATTTAGTAAGATAAATTGCATGAACGTTATTTTTCGAATAGCCCGCAAGTGTACGAATGGTAATCATACGAGCCATTTTTGTTTTGCAAAGCACGAAAATATGCTTGTCCAAGGTGTCGAACCATATTTTTTGCGTCGTTTCGAGCGGCAAATCTTTTTCTTTGCCTGAAACGTTGAGCATATAGAACGAGTACGCCAGATAAAGCGGATATAAGCCCGACTTTGAGTTCATTTCAAGCACTTTCGCATCGATATTTAGGAAAATATCCGAAGTGATTTCGCCGTTGTCTATTACTCGCGGTTCGTCCAATTCCTTTTGAAAATCCTCGTCAAAGAAGTTATATCCGCCCAAAGTGTTGCCCATGTGCATATTGACGACGCGCCAGGGCGTAAGGACGGTTTCCTTGTCGGGATTTTTGAATTTTGACATTATTTCGACAATACGCTTTGCTCTGTAAGTAGGCGGCAATTCGTCGGCGGCTTTTGCCATTTTTCTGATACGAAGTCCCGCGCCGATTACAACATCCTCGTCGTAATACCTCAAAATGTCTAGGAACAGATCCTTGCGTAAACCTTTTGGCATAAATTCGCCCCAAGATTCGTCGTCGACGATTTGCACGAAGTCTTTCAGGTGAATGATTTCGGTAATGTCGGCGTCCGCACCATAGAACAAGAGCGGCAAACGTATCGAAACAGCACGCAAGAGATTGAACATTTTCTTTTGTTCTTCTTTTTGCTTTTTATAAAGTTCAAGTGCAGCCTTTTCTTCTTCGGTAAGCTCTTTTTTCGGCTTACGCTTTGCTTTGTCTGCCAACTTATGCTGTTCATCGGTCATACCGCTGTCAGAAATTACAACGTCAGTTTGTTTTTTGCCTTTCTTTTGAGGTGTTACCACATCGGCAAGTTTGCGCAAGATGTCCTGATCAAATTGGCTTATTTTCATTCCTGCGTCGGAAAGATAAATCGTATCGTCGTCAAAACCGCTGTTGATTGCCGCGTCAACGGATATGCGTTTGATTTGACGCATCATTTCGTCCACGTTGTAAGAGCGCATAACCGTGCCTTCAATGGAAATGATCGGGCAGAAATTGATAAACTCGCCAAGAGCCTTCTTCGCTTTTTCGTCGTCTTTGAGACCTTTGTTGGTAACTCTATGCACTTCGGCTATGACCTTGAGCGTTCTGTCTGGAGCAAAATCAAAAACGTAACAATTTTTCTTTTGTCTGCCGTTGATATATCCCGGAGATTGAACACGGAAAATGGCTTGCATATATCCCGACGCGGAAGTGGATGACGAACCGGAGAGCATCATAACGGCAGGCCATTCTCGAACGGTAACGCCGGTTGTAAGTTTGCCGCAAGAAATCGTAATGGTTTTTGGGTATGACTTTATGGAACTACGCACCAAGGTAAGGGCTTCGTCATAAGGTTTTTCTTCGTCACCGTCGCCCGCGATATTGACAACCTCGAAATCTTTGAAGTTGGGGTGTCTTTGAATCACTGCGCTAAGTGCTTTTGCCTCTTTTACGCCGGGAACAATCCAGAACGTGTGCGCAAACATATCTCTGTATTCTTCCGTCGAAAACGGATAGTTGCTGTCTTGACTATCGCTTGAAATGAGCGACAAAAAGTTGTATACGTCATCTTCGTATACGAAATCGCCGACGGATTTACCTTCGGGAATAATTCTGAAATCTTTTTCTACGTCGCCCGTCCATGTGCGGAAAAATTCACGGAAATTGAATGCCGAATCTTCGGTAACGAAACGATAGGACGTCGGCATTTGCTCGGACAAGTCGAAGGTAAAAATGTTCATCTTCGGGAGTTCTTCGTAAGGATTTCGCTCGTTTGGATGATTTTCTTCCCATTCCGCCTTGGCTTTTTGTTCGTCGACGTAAGTCCACGTGTACTTGTTTTCGTCAAACTCGCTCATTATGTTGTACGGCGTACCAGACAATAGCAACACCTTTGTGTTTGGCTTTCGTAACGTTTTTATAACGGCATCGCCTAAATCGGTTGACGTTCCTTCATGGGCTTCGTCAATGATAAGCAAATCCCAGTCCATATCGAAAACGGCATTGTTTTTGTTGTATTTTCCACCGACTCGTTGTGAACCTCTCAAATCTTGAATAGATGCAAAATAGACAAACGGCGTTTGAGATTGAACCGTTTGCTTTAATTTGAAATCGTTATCGGCATCAATTGCGCTATCGTAGTCGACACTACCGTTTGTTTTATCGATGAATAAATGTTTTTCGCCGGCAAACATTAAATCGTGATCCGTTCCCCAACCATCCTCTACTGCGGGGCGGTGAGTAATGACGATTACTTTTTGATAATGCTGGCGTTTGATAAGTTCGTAAGCGGTAACCGTCTTGCCGTAACGCATTTTGCAGTTCCATAGCATTGTGTCGTAACGCTTAAAAATGTCTATCGTTTTTTCAACGTTTTCTTTTTGTTCGTCGCGGAGCATGATTTTTTGCTTTTGTGCAACGACTACGGAAGTTTTTGCGTCGGGAAGAACCGATTTACCTTCTTTTACCGCCAAAATTGCGGCTTTTGCAGACGTTAAATCAATTTTGAACCATTCGCTTTGCTTGCCGCTTTCGACAAATTTTACCGCCGAGTAGCCCGATTGCAAAATCACGTCGTGGACGTCATGGTCTTGGAAAGACTGAATTTGTTTCGAACCGTCCGCCATGGTGATTATTCTCGTGGCAAGTTCGGTATAGAGCAAATCGTATGATACAAGAGCGGTTTTTGTCTGTTGCTGTATTCGTGCATGTGCATTTTGGTTCAGCGCAGAACAATTCGGTGTCAACTGTGCAATGCTGTATTTGGACGAAAACGAAGTCTGACCGATTTTCAACAAGCCTTTATGCGTTTCATCGTTGATAGCATATATGTAGATCAAATTGTAACTTGCAACGTCATACTTTGCCATTTTGCTTCCCCCTTATAAAACTCGAATAAAACTCTACGGATTCGTTTGCAGCCCAATCGTAAGTTCTGCAATAAATGCCGTTGTGCTTTCCGTTATCGTTCGTTCGGCAGCCGATACACCGTTCTTCAGTGGTTTCAACGCCGAACAGCGTTTCGGTTTTAACGGTTTTATTTCGGCAACTGCCCGGAACAACAAATTTGATACCGTCCATCTGAAAAATGTTCCAAGCCAAAATCTTTGCGATTTCGATTAAGTATTCCGGTATCGGGGGAACGTCAAATTTATCTTCGTAATGCTCGATAAACGTAAATAATAAATTTTCTCTGGCAAGTAAAACGTTGTCGCCCTGCAAATCGTACCCGTAAACGCTCTGAACAGCCTTTTTTGCCCATGAATACCATTCCTTTTCGGAGTCTGCGTTTTCGGACACAACACGCAACTTTCTGTCTAAAAATCCGATTCTGTTTTTTACGGGAATCATCTCGCCGGAAACGGCGTCGTATCGGCTTGTAAGATAAGGGGCTTCGCCGCAAGAAATTTCAAGGCGATTTGCCTTAACGTAATCCTGCCACGATTTGCCTTTTGCATCGGGGAAGTCGATTTTCGCGTCAATCGTTTGCCATCCGTTTGCTATTTCTGCATTGAATACGTCGTTTCTGCCGAACCATGCGCAATCGATTAGGTTGTTTTGCTTATTGCAAACCCAAGACGGAGTAAAAACTTCTGCCATACCGCGGATACGCGTCGTTTGAGATTCTTTGCTTTTTGCCACTCGCGGAGTAATAATTGATGTGATACCTTCGATATCTGTAGGATAAATTTCGTCATCAGCAGAATATCCAATACCGAAATTTGAATATTCATCGGTAGCCCAAATGATATTTTTCTTGGTCGTTTTATCTTTGAGAAGAATTTTCAGCACCCGAGAATCCAACGCATAGATATATTTGGAATTTATTTCTATCTTCGAGAAGTCTACCTTCATTGCTTCATCCTTTGCCAAAAGTAGTAAAGCATGGCTGTTTAAGCGATGAAACATAAAAGGCAATTAAAATAAAAAACTAAATGCCGCATTGTTTTTGATGCACTTTTCAGCCACTGATAGTGCATCAATCAAAATATTCCGTGTACGCATTTGGCTTGAACG
>ERZ780005.180-NODE-180-length-15312-cov-4.66405_pt1 | contig 15312 bp, 16 predicted proteins | sample MGYA00511874_ERZ780005 | MGnify/ENA primary metagenome ERZ780005 (study PRJEB29588, sample SAMEA2150310) | human gut metagenome | biome: human gut; feature: human-associated habitat; material: faeces | place: Denmark | collected 2008/2010 ...
GAATTTACTAATTGGATATTTGCGGACATTCATATAACATAAAATACCCTGCCGAAGCCGCCAAGGCCGGCATACAAGGCAAGGTGATAGTGCAGTTCGTTGTAGGCAAGGACGGCACCGTTAGAGATGTCAAGCCAATAAGAAACATCAGTCCGGAGCTCGACGCCGAGGCTGTCAGAGTGGTTGCCGCCATGCCAAAATGGGTGCCGGGCTATCAGCGCGGCGAGGCAGTAAACGTGCGTTACACCTTGCCCGTGAACTTCCGCATGGACGGCGGACCTGACAGCGAAAGCCAGAAAGCCGCCGGCAGCAATATTGCCTTTAGCGATGATGTATATTATGTCGTAGACGGTGTGCACGTCAGTGTCGCCGAACTGAAAAAGATAAGCGCAGATAAAATAAATAGCATAGAGGTGTTTAAAGGCGAGTCTGCTGTTGAAAAATTTGGCGAACAGGCCAAGAACGGCGCCATTGTGGTAAGCACCAAGAAATAAGATGAAGATGCATCGGCCGCCCGGACATGTTCCGGCCGGCATCGCTAAGATATACTTTTGTTGCCTCACGCCACAGGCTCATAACGGCGTGCAGAGCCAACAGACAGGGCGATGAATGCCTGCTGGTTTTCAAAAGGTGGCCTTTTGCGTTGCGAAAGACCACCTTTCAGCATGTAAAAGACCATGTTTTAGAGCGTAAAAGACGGCCTTTTGCAACGCATTGATACACAATGCGTTACACGGGCGGCTGAAACAGCCTGCCAAATGGCTGCCGGGACGCCGTAAGCGGGCGCATGCCCGGTGTGAAATTTATAAATGCCGGAGTCGTATTCAGTGCCCTCCGTGTGCGCCGTGAGGTATAAGCCCTGCCGCGCAGCCTATGTGCCGTTTAGGCGTTTGGTATATGTCCGCCGTGCCTGCGCAGCCATATTTTAAGGCATATGCACGCACCGGCAGTAGGCATTTGCGGCATATAATTATGCGGCACGTGCCATTTGTCAATACTTTTAACATGCTCCTAAACAGCGGATAAATGCTGCAACATGGTGAAACAATGCCACTTTAGTCTATAAATACATGAAATTTTCGGTATTTGTAATACAAGAATAAAAAATAATTTGTAACTTTGCAGCCCAAAGGCGATGCGTGTGGAAGAAGCACCCGGGGTGCTGCTGTAATTCCGTGCGCATGAAGTCATTTATTTTATTCATCAAAAAATGTGCAGTTTAGAGTCTTTTAAAATTGATTTGAAAGGTCTTAAGGAGGGCGAAACCATCTTTAAGTACGACCTCGACAATGCTTATTTTGAGGCTGTAGACGGTCCTGAGGTAAGGAGCGGAGCGGTAGAGGTGGAGCTGAGAGTTCAGCGCACGTCAGAGTATTTCGAGCTCAACTTCCACTCAGAAGGCACAGTCAATGTTCCGTGCGACATCTGTCTCGACGACATGGAGCAGCCCGTAAGCTCTGACAACAGGCTGACGGTTAAGTTTGGAGAAGAATATTCAGAAGACGACGACCTCATAACGGTAGAGCGCGACGAAGGCCGGCTCGACGTTTCATGGTTTATATACGAGTTTATAGCCCTCAGCATACCCATTAAGCATGTGCATGCACCTGGAAAATGCAACCCTGCGATGATAAAAGCTCTCGAAGAGCATTCAGCTGCCCGAAGCAGTGATGGCGATGAGGAGAAGCCCGTGGACCCGCGTTGGAGTGAATTAGAAAAATTAAAAACAATAATTAAAGATTAAAAGAAAATGGCACATCCTAAAAGAAGACAGTCAAAGACACGTACACTTAAAAGAAGAACTCATGACAAGGCTGTAGCTCCTACACTGGCAGTATGCCCTAACTGCGGCGCTTATCATATTTATCACACAGTTTGCCCGACATGCGGTTACTACAGAGGTAAGATCGCTATTGTAAAGGAAACAGCTGAATAATGGAGAAAATAAACGCAATAATCACAGGAATCGGCGGTTACGTTCCTGACTATGTCCTCAACAACGAGGAACTGTCAAGAATGGTAGACACCAACGATGAGTGGATTATGACGCGTGTCGGCATCAAGGAGCGCCGCATCCTCACCGAGGAAGGCCTCGGCACGTCATACATGGCGCGCAAGGCTGCAAAGCAGCTCCTTAAGAAAACGGGCGTCGACCCCGATACCATCGATGCTGTCATCGTTTCCACCTCGACAGCCGATTATGCTTTTCCGTCAACAGCGTCTATCGTTATAGGCAAGCTGGGACTGAAAAACGCGTTTGCTTTCGACTTTTGGGCTGCTTGTTGCGGCTTCCTCTATTCGTTCGACGTGGCAACGTCGATGATACAGAGCGGACGCTACAAGAGGATAATAGTAATCGGAGCCGACAAGATGTCGTCAGTTGTCGACTATAAAGACCGCAGCACATGCCCTCTCTTCGGCGACGGTGCGGCAGCGGTTCTCGTAGAAGGCACAACTGAGCAGAACATCGGTGCGATGGACTCTTACTTCCGTGCCGACGGAAAGGGACTTCCCTTCCTCCATCTTAAGGCCGGCGGTTCGGTATGTCCTCCGTCACACTTCACGGTCGACCACCGTCTGCATTACCTCTATCAGGAGGGACGCACAGTGTTCCGCTATGCCGTTACAAGCATGAGCGACGACTGCGCACTTATTGCAGAGCGCAACAACCTCAACAAGGACAACATCCGCTTTGTGGTTCCTCATCAGGCCAACATCCGCATCATCGAGGCTGTGGCCAAGCGTCTTGAGCTGCCCATGGAGCAGGTTATGGTCAACATTGAGCACTTCGGTAACACCAGTGCGGCTACTATTCCGCTCGCAATCTGGGAGAACGAGCATCTGCTCAAGAAGGGCGACAACCTCATCATGACGGCATTCGGCGCCGGATTCGTTCACGGAGCTTCTTACTACAAGTGGGCTTACGACGGATCAGACTTTGTCGGAAAATAGACAGAAAGATAATATCAGATAGAAAGACGACGCATCTGCCCTTATATGGCAGGTGCGTTTCTTTTTTTTGCCATGCCCGTGCGCGGCGTCATTCAGTGGCGTGCGCACGGGCATGGTTTGTCCATGGGAATGGATGTCGTACGTGCCGTCAGTATTCTTTCATATTGAATGTTTCTACTCCGAAGTTTCGTAAATATTGTTGCCGGTATGGCCCGAAAGGTTAACATAAGGTAAAAAGTGGCCCAAGGAGAGCAACATGTCGAAAAACTTCGTACATTTATGGCGTAAATCTTAACATTTATAGGCTATGAACAGAATATGGGAATCAGCAATCATTGCGGCAGGCATCGTTATATTGGGCCTCTGCATCAAGTCGGGTTTCGACAATTTTATCAACAAAGACCGCAAGGTTACAGTGAAGGGACTTGCCGAGAAGGAGGTGGCGGCCGACAAGGTTACATGGCCGATACTTACAAAGGAGCTGGGCGACAACCTGCCGGAATTATACACGCGCATAAACGCTACCACGGCCAAGGTGAAGAGCTTTCTGACGCAGAACGGCATCAAGGAGAGCGAAATCAGCGTCAACGCCCCCGTGGTGATCGACCTTAATGCCGACCAGTACAGCATGGCAAAGCGCAACTACCGTTACAACATAACGTCAACGGTTACCGTTACGTCGCGCAACGTGAAGCTCGTAAGAAGCATCATTGCGCGTCAGGGCGAACTGCTTAAGCAGGGCGTGGCCGTTGTCGACGGCGGATATGGCAGCGGAGTGTCTTATGAGTATGTCTCGTTCCAGCAGATGAAGCCTAAGATGATGCAGGAGGCTATAAAGAACGCAGAACAGACGGCGGCACAGTTTGCCAAAAACAGCAACAGCAAACTCGACAAGATTATGACCGCCGACCAGGGACAGTTCTCTATAGACGACCGCGACAGCAACACGCCTTATATAAAGAAGGTGCGTGTGGTTACCACGGTTACGTATTCGCTGAAGGATTAGCGCGGGGCGATGCGCCGGTGTTTAAGTCATTAGGGTGTTGCAGTCAGATGCGTTGTGCATGCCGTGAATGTAATTTCGCCGTATGGCTTAAACAGTGAAATCGTATGAGAAATGTGATTTTAATTTAGGTTTTTGTAGCCTAAAAAATTGAGTTGGTTTAAATAAACAAAAGACTTCGCAGGACATCAGCCTGCGAAGTCTTTTTTATTTCGTCAGAAGCTCGGCTCTGCTTTTCCTCGTTTCATTTTGTCGAAATAGAACACGTCTGCATGAAGTTCGTTTGCGTCGGCATGGTAAAAGTGCCCGAATCTTGTAGTTATTTGTCCGTTGCCATGGTCGGTTCCTATTTCAATATATGGCATAAGTTCTCCGTTTTCATCTATGCAACACAGTTTCCAGCTTCCTTTGGTCGTATCGTTTTTTAGTATTCGCCAATCAGTGTAGGTGTCTTTTCCGTTGATTTTTACAATTTCTCTTGTCACAATCTTTGTTATATGTACGTTCTTTCTGTCTTTTCCGAGATAGATATATTCGTAAATTTTTCCTGTACTGTCAGACACCTCGTTATACCATTCGCCACAAGTAATGTCGAAATACTTTTCGTTAAGCTCTTTTGTTGCTTTGTTCGCTTCGGTTATGATGAGGTGTGGTTCTGCTCCATCGCATGAACAAAGGCCGATGGCCGCAATAAGAAAGATGAAAAAATTTTTGACCATAATAATATTTTTTAGTTTAATTTACTGTTGTTATAACGTGCCTTCCGTGACTTTATTGTGTTGTTGAATATATAGACATGCGGATTGCTTAACGTCCTGATAATGTGGTGATTAATGCAGGCTGCGGACGCATTCTCCGGTTGGTGTATGGCGGCGTGTTCCAAGTGTCAGTTTAACATCTTTTATCTTGATTTCTTGCCACATGCAACCTGCTTAGTTGGTTGTGCTGAAAATTTTTCGTATATTTGCAGACTTAGATTATAATCTTTTATTCAAGCAAAATAAAAATACAGATGCACAAGGCAGGATTTGTAAACATTGTAGGTAATCCTAACGTGGGCAAGTCGACGCTGATGAATCAGCTTGTAGGCGAGCGCATAAGCATTGCCACATTCAAGGCGCAGACCACGCGCCACCGTATAATGGGCATCGTCAACACGGACGACATGCAGATTGTGTTCTCCGACACCCCGGGAGTGCTCAAGCCAAACTATAAGCTGCAGGAGTCGATGCTGGCTTTCTCTGAGTCGGCACTTAAAGACGCCGACGTGCTGCTCTATGTAACCGACGTGGTGGAGAACCCCGAAAAGAACATGGACTTCCTCGAGAAGGTGCGCAAGATGACTATTCCGGTGCTCCTGCTTATCAACAAGATTGACGAGAGCGACCAGCAGAAGCTCGGCGACCTGGTTGAGCTGTGGCATAAGCTGCTGCCCGAGGCAGAGATTCTGCCCATATCGGCAAAGAATAAGTTTGGCATCGACATGCTGTTGAAGCGCATTAAGGAGCTGCTGCCCGACTCGCCGCCTTATTTCGACAAAGACCAGCTCACCGACAAGCCGGCCCGTTTCTTTGTGAGCGAGATAATACGCGAGAAGATTCTTCTCTATTACGACAAGGAGATACCTTACTCTGTTGAGGTCAGCGTGCAGTCGTTCAAGGAAGACGAGCGCCACATACACATACGTGCGGTAATCTATGTTGAGCGCGACTCGCAGAAAGGCATCATCATCGGACATCAGGGCGTGGCTCTGAAGAAGATGAGCACCGAGGCACGTAAGACTCTCGAGAAGTTCTTCGGCAAGAGCATCTACCTCGAGATGTTCGTCAAGGTTGACAAAGACTGGCGCAGCTCTAAGAAAGAGCTTGACAACTTTGGCTACAATCCGGAGTAATTCCTGATGCCTGTTTCGGGCTTTTGCGGCATGCACACATACGGCATTCCGCATGCTTTGAATAAACAGATAAAGAGTGAAGCTATAATAAATATAAACCAGAGGGAGATGTGTTGGCCTCCGTTTCGGCCGTCGTGCGGCAGGACTCAGCGTCCGGCATGCGTATCAAGGATGAATCCCGGCAGGCTTGATCTCTCTAAAACAAATGACAAATGGCAAATTTAGTAGCAATAGTAGGACGCCCTAATGTAGGTAAGTCTACGCTTTTTAACCGACTCACAAAGTCGCGTCGTGCTATCGTCAGCGACACCGCCGGCACCACACGCGACCGTCAGTACGGCAAGTGCGAGTGGAACGGAAAGGAGTTTTCCGTTGTCGACACCGGAGGATGGGTGGTAAAGTCGGATGACATCTTTGAAGAAGAAATACGCAAGCAGGTGATTATAGCCACCGAAGAGGCCGACCTGGTGCTCTTCCTTGTTGACGTTACAACCGGTCTGACCGACTGGGACGAGGACGTGGCTGCCATCCTGCGTCGTACAAAGCTGCCGGTTATCGTGGTGGTCAATAAGGTTGACAACAACGACCTGCTGTATAGTGCTGCCGAGTTCTATAAGCTCGGACTTGGCGATCCGCAGTGCATAAGCAGCGCCACGGGCAGCGGCACGGGCGATTTGCTCGACCTTATGCTTACAAAGTTCAAGAGCGACAGCGGCGAACTGCTCGAAGACGGCATTCCTCGCTTTGCCGTTGTCGGCCGTCCTAACGCTGGCAAGAGCAGCATCATCAATGCCTTTATCGGCGAAGACCGCAACATCGTAACCGAGATAGCCGGCACTACGCGCGACAGTATCTATACGCGCTACGACAAGTTCGGCTTCGATTTCTACCTGGTTGACACTGCCGGAATACGCCGTAAGAACAAGGTTACTGAAGATCTTGAGTTCTACAGCGTGATGCGCTCTATCCGCGCCATCGAAAACTCGGACGTCTGCATACTTATGATTGACGCTACACGAGGCATCGAGGCACAGGACATGAACATCTTCCAGCTTATACAGAAGAACAACAAGTCGCTCGTGGTTGTGGTGAACAAGTGGGATTTGGTAGAGAACAAGGACCAGAAGGTCATTGACACCTTCGTTACTGCCATACGCAACCGCATGGCTCCGTTCACCGACTTCCCTATAATCTTTGCCTCGGCACTTACAAAGCAGCGCATCTTCAAGGTGCTCGAAACAGCCAAGCAGGTTTATCTCAACCGCAAGGCCAAGATCGGAACCACCAAGCTCAACGAGGTTATGCTGCCGCTGATTGAGGCTTATCCGCCACCATCGATAAAGGGCAAGTATATCAAGATTAAGTATTGCTCGCAGTTGCCCAACACGCAGATACCTTCGTTCGTGTTCTACGCCAATCTGCCGCAATACATCAAGGAGCCTTACAGACGTTTCCTCGAGAACAAGATTCGAGAGAACTGGACTCTCACAGGCTCGCCGATAAACATCTTTATCAGGCAAAAATAACTTGTGGCGCGTTGGCCATGTTTTATAGATGCTAATATAATTAAATGAGAAAAATATTTTTCGTCATATTCACTTTTTGCGTTTTTATGTTCTTTGCGTGCAGCGAAGAACATAAAAACGATATCGCTGCAGCCAAGGCCGCAAAGGAGTATTACGACTCGCTGCTGGCCGGAAATTATGCATATTTTGTTCGCGGCATGTATCTTGCCGACACCATCCCTGACGGTTATCGCGAAGAGCTCGAGGCAAATGCCAAGATGTTTGTTGAACGTGTCAACGAGGAGCATCACGGCATACGCGAAGTCAGGATAATGAACTGTGTCAACGACACAATCCATATTGAAAAGACAGACAAGTCTGTCCATGCATCCGAAGCCTTCCTTGTGTTCTGTTTCGGCGACAGCCTTAACGAGGAAGTTGTCGTACCAATGGTTTTCCATAAGAACCGTTGGCTTATGCGATAAGGCATTTTTGCCATTTCTTGGCTAAGTCTTTGGCCCTGTCTGCGGGCTGTACGTTGTGCTGTCGGTTGTGGATGCAGCAGCTTGTCAAAAGTTGAACAACCGTCACGGTAATTAAATTATTTTGCGGTATGGAATTTAATATCAGTCAGTTTGTCCGCAGAAGAACAGTGGCCCTTGTATGCCTGTTGTCCTTCGTCTTTCCGGTCTTTGCCCAAGAGCCTTTCGGCAGTTCTAAAGTCAACGACGGCGGCAATGACATTACTGATTCCGTGCCGTCAGCATTTCAGGATAAGCTTATGCATGATGCCTATTCGCCTGAGTTTTCGGCGCCTTTGCCCGAAAGCCGTTTTACGAATAGCACATTCAGCAGGATGATGTCGTCGGTTCAGCCTCCCAAACCAAAGTTTCATGTTGACAGTATAGAACGCATAATGCTTTACGGCATGCCCGAACCGAAGTTTACTGCATCGCCTTACGCTTACGACTTCAGCCGCAGTGGTGTCGTCACTTCATGGAAGAACGGCTATCTTATTGGTTCCGGCTCGCGCACCACCATGCCTGTTCTGATGTCTAACCAGAACGTGTCGTTCAGCGCGGTGCAGAATGTTGGCAACTTCACCTTTGCCGGAGGCGTTTCGGCCGACCGCTATTCTATGTGGCGCAACATGAACACCATGTTTGGCTTCAGGGGCTCTGTTACCTATAACTTCAACGAAAACGTTTCGGCCACAATATTCGGCCGTTACTATACCGGGCAGTCATATTACACGATGGGAGCCATGCCTTATATGGGTTCGAGCGGTTACGGAGGTTTCTTGAGCTTAATGGGCGAAACGTTCGGTATGGATGTGGGTGTTGAGCGATATTATGACTCGTTTGCCGGCCGTTGGGTTACGTCGCCGATAATAACGCCTAAGATAAAATTCAGCGAAAAGTTTACGCTTGAACTGCCTGTGGGCTGGCTGGTAAAAGAAGTGCTTGATGAGGCTGTGTTTAAGAACAACAAGAAGCAAGGGCCGATGATTATGCCTGAGTTTACGCCGATGCCCGGACCGATACCTTTCGGACCGCCGGAAATCAATTATCAAAGATAATAAGAAACGTTTACATACTGTAATATTACTGTTTGCGCATTCAGTAATATTGCCGGTATGTCCTGTTTGTCGAGGATAGTGCTATTCCACTATCCACCTTTCTATATTCCTTGTCTCGCGGCTGAAGTTTACGCCAATCTTGTACAGCTTTCTCGGGTCTGATGCAAACGGGGCAGCATATTGTTTCTCGTTGATTTGCTTTATGGCCTCTTCCGCAGTGCCTTCAAGCTTAAACTCCATGACGTAGATATATTCCTTTGTTTTTACCACCATGTCTATTCTTCCCTGCGACGTGTGGTATTCGGCTTCGGTATAAAAGCCCAGCAGGCTGAACATTATGTAGAGCACGTTCTGATAGTGAAGTTCTTGCTGACGTGCCAGTTCGTAGGGCGTGCCGGCCATGAAGCTTTGCAGGCGCGCCATAAAGTCGTCAATCTTTCCGGCTCTAACCTCCTTTACAAAGTTCATTATCTGAAAAGCCGACTCATGCTCGTTTATGTTGACATAGCTCGGCATGAGAAAGTTGATAAAACCGTGTTCAACTTCCTCGTTTGGAAATCCTAGTGTATATGTCTTAAACTCCTTGTCGTAGTCTTTTATTGTCAGATATCCGGTCTGGAAGAACATGGGCACAGGATTGTTCTCAGTGTTCTCCATTCCGTTGAGCTCATAAGACGAAGCCTGCACGCCTTCTGTAAGATTGCTCAGACGATAGTCGTTCTGCTTCAGCATCTTTACGAGTAGGGTAGGGGTTCCTGTTGCAAACCAGTAGTTGTCGAGTTCCATCCTGTAGAATGTGTTCAGCAGGCTGAACGGATTGTACATGCCTTCGCCGTTTTCGGTGAAATGATATCCGTCATAAAGTTTTTTCAGCCGGTTGCAAGTTTCGTCGAACGATATGTTCATCTTTTCGGCCAGTTGCCTGATGTCAGGTTCAAAGTTGCCCTTCAGTTCCTTTTCGGTTATTCCGCATAAGGCAGAATAATTGTCGTCCATTGTTATGTCGTTCAGGTTGTTCAGGTCGCTGAATATGCTTACCCTGCTGAATCTGGTTACGCCTGTAAGAATGGCAAACTTGATATATCCGTCGCACGATTTCAGGTTGCCGTAGAATGCTTTAAGCGTGTTGCGGTATTCATCTTGCAGCTTTTCGTTTCCGATGGCCTGTATCAGTGGCTTGTCATATTCGTCTATGAGTATTGCCACGTTCTGTCCGGTCTGTTTTGCTGCATTTCTTATTATGGCAGAAAAGCGTAGTGAGGCAGATGTCTCAGATGTCTCGCACCCATACATCTTTTCCCATTTTGCAAGATAGCTGTTGAGCATATCTTCAAGGTCCTGTCGTGATTTGTATTCCTGACCATTCAGATCGATGTGCAGCACAGGTCTGACTGTCCATTCTTTTTCCAGCTTTTCAACGTCGAGCCCCTTGAACAGTTCGCGTTTTCCCTGGAAATAAGCCTCCAGAGTAGAAATCATCAGACTTTTTCCGAAGCGTCGCGGGCGGCCGAGAAAATAATATTTGCCTGTGCGTACAAGTCGGTGTATCAGTGCCGTCTTGTCTACATATATATACCCGTTGCGTCTCAGGTCTTCAAAGTTTTGTATGCCTATCGGATAAAGTCTTTCCATTTCTCTCTTCATTTTAGTTACGTCATGCGGCATCCGTCTGTAACGTATAGCCTTCATGCCTTATGCAAAGATAGTGAAAGGCGAGTGAAAAGTCAAAAGAAAAACAATGTTTTTTGTTTTGACAATTCCGAGCCGCCTCCTATCTTATGTAAAGATAGTGAAAGGCGAGTGAAAAATTAAAAGAAAACTGATGTTTTTTGTTTTGACAGTTCCGAGACGCCTTCTATATTCTTTGAATTATATGATGAAAAAGTATGATTTTTATAAATATCCGGTAAAAAGTATGTAAGTATTTGCGGACTTTAATCAGATTTTGTGGAATTATATTTACAGTGAGTTGAAAAGCACCCGAAAATCGTAACTTTTTATCGGTTTTATGTTTTAGATGGTAATTTGCACTACATTTTAACGCCTGTTTGTTAAGATAATCACACTGTTTTAGTTTTAAACTGTTAGTGGCTTGTTTACGACTCGTAAATGGGCCACTTTTTATGCAAAAACGGCCCACTTTTTATCCGTAAACCATAGAGTAATTTTGTTTGTATTGCAAGGTTTCATTTTCAGATGGGCGAGGGTATGGCTGAACATTTCTATATGCATGGCTGCTGTGTGTAGCCTTTGCGCCAGTCAGTCGTTGAGTGCCGGCTTCGTCTGTATGATTGTTATAGCATGAATCATGTTTTCTGCCGAATAAAATAAGCGGACAAAGGCAAAATATTATTGCCTTTGTCCGCTTGTCAGGTTATTGCATGTTGCAGATGCAGACCGAATGTATGTGGATAACTTCCTGCTCCTCAATATTCTTACTTTACCTTGACCGTCGTTATGGGCTGATTCTTTGTAGCGTCGAGCAGTACGGCCTGATATTTCACCTTGTCGAATTTTATTGTCTTCAGGTCAAACTTCCTTATGGCGCTGTTGTGCATCGTGCGGTAGTATATCGCCAAGTTCTTCATGTCCGTGGCCGATGTCCACTGCGTTGCGCTTGGAATGTCAGCTGGAGTCTCACCGTCGGCAAACTCAATGCCTACGGGTATGTCGAAGTTGTTGAGTATCTGGAAACACTGCAGCACGGTTTCTTCGGCAGTCTGTTTTTTCGGAGCCGTTGCCTGATAGAACGCTGCGCGCACAAAGCGTGAAGGCGGAGTTACGTCGCCCGGTATGCCTAAGAATCCGCTGCCGGCGCCAAACGACGTGAGGGCTGTGCCGTCTAATGTCTTTGCCTGTGCCGTGCCGGGATAGAGGTTTACGTAGTTGTTCAGGTTGGTCATCTGCCATTCAAAGCCCGGCGAGTTGGTAAGCACGCCCAGTCTGTTTTCAAACACGTTCACCTTGCCTTCGGTTATCTCTATCACTATCTGACGGCCCGACGGCTCGGTTATGCGCCAGTGAACTGTTGAGGCTCTCGGGTCTATTGCCACCACATGAACGTCTTTCATTCCTTCAATTACCTCGTCTACGGTGCTGAAGTTTCCGAGAATCCATGATACCAGCTGCAGGTCGGCTATGCTCGACTGGCGGTTAGCTTCGCTGTAAGCCTCATACTGTCCGTATCTCGGAAAGTAGAACAGACCGGCCGACAGTCCTTTCTCGTTAAGGCCTTCAGCCACAAATTCCTCCTGTTCAACGGCCAGACCTACATATCCGTATTTGGCTGTAAACTGCAGTCCGTTCTTCTGTCCGCCCGGTATATACGACTGCTGCGTATATCCTCTCGGCACGATTACATACTTGCTGTTAAGGTCGCTTCCGCCCCATTCGATAGTTCTTGCCGGGATGCTTGTTCCGTCGGCAGTCTTCAGTGTTATGCCTGTGCAAGCTTCTGCCTGCTGTGTGCTTGTTGCCATCAGGGCCGCTGCGGCCATTACGGCTAATAGTTTCATTCTCATAATCTCTTTGTTTTTTGTTGATTATTGTTTCTTTCAGGCAGCTGCCCGGCCCCTTTTTCTTATGCCGGCCTTCCTTTGTTTTTGCCGTAGGGGGCTCTTGTCTGCCATTATCCAAAGATACAGAATAGTTTTGACACCGCAATGCATAAGTCCGTTTATTTGTAAATTTAATGATTAAGGTCAAGTCTGTTCATCTTATTAAGGTGTGCTGTCACAGATGTTTTTATCTCATGTCGTCAGACGGTACAATAAAAAAACGGCATCCGCATGTGCGGATGCCGTCTCTGTTGATATTTCTGTTGTTTACATTTCCTTGTTAATCACGGCGTTGCGCATCTTTTTGAGCAGGTCGCTCGCAAATATGAAGTCGGTCAGCTTCTGGTTGCTCGAGCCCATAATGTCGGCGCTCACGCCCTGCCATTCCTTGTGTCCTTCGTATATGAAGATGATGTTCTCGCCTATGCCCATCACCGAGTTCATGTCGTGAGTGTTTATAATCGTGGTGATGTTAAACTCGTGCGTGATGCTGTGCAGCAGTTCGTCAATCACGAGCGACGTCTTCGGGTCGAGTCCTGAGTTAGGCTCGTCGCAGAACAGATATTTAGGATTAAGCGCTATGGCTCTGGCTATGGCCACACGCTTCTGCATACCGCCCGAGAGTTCGCCTGGAAACTTTGATCCGGCGTCCTTCAGATTTACGCGGTCGAGACATGTCTTGGCGCGCTGTATGCGTTCGCGGAGGTTCATGTTCGAGAACATGTCGAGCGGGAACATCACGTTCTCGAGCACCGTCATCGAGTCGAACAGCGCCGCGCTCTGGAAAATCATGCCCATCTCCCTGCGCAGCATTATCTTCTCCTTCTTGTCCATGGCCATGAAGTTGCGTCCGTCGTAGAGCACGTCGCCGCTTGTAGGCTCGAGCAGTCCCACGAGGTTCTTCACGAGCACGGTCTTTCCCGAGCCGCTTTGTCCGATTATCAGGTTTGTCTTTCCGCTGTCAAAAACGGTGCTGATGTCTTTCAGCACTTCTTTCTCACCGAAGGATTTGCAGAGGTTCTTAACTTCAATCATGGCCTATGAAAGTATTTGAGTTAAAAATACGTCGGAGAACAGCACAAGCACGCTGCTTGTAACCACGGCGTTGGTGCTCGACTTGCCCACCTCGACCGAGCCTCCCTCAACGGTGTAGCCGTAGTAAGACGACACGCTCGTGATGATGAACGCGAAGAAGAGGCTCTTGATGATGCTCATATACATAAACCACGGGTTGAAGTCGTGCTGCAAGCCTATCGTAAGGTCTTCCGCGCTTATCACGTGTCCCAGATATGAGGTGGCGTAGGCGCCGATGATACCTGATGCAGTGCTGAATATAACCAGGAACGGCATGATGGTTATCATGCCCATGATTTTCGGCAGGATGAGGAAGTTGGCCGAGTTGACGCCCATGATGTCAAGCGCGTCTATCTGCTGCGTCACTCTCATCGTGCCTATCTCCGAGGCAATGTTAGAGCCCACCTTTCCGGCAAGGATAAGACACATTATTGACGATGAAAACTCGAGCAGCATGATTTCGCGCGTTACGTATCCTGTAACGAAGCGCGGCATCCACGGGCTCTGTATGTTCAGCTTTATCTGTATGCAGATTACTGCGCCGATAAAAAACGATATCAGCAGCACAATGCCTATCGAGTTTACGCCCAGCGATGACATTTCCTTCAGATACTGCTTCATGAACATGCGCATGCGTTCAGGCCGCGAGAAGGCACGGCCCATAAGTATCAGGTATTTACCGAAACTTGTTAGATATTTGTCTATCAGCATTGTCTTAAAAAGTCTGTTATATAATTTCTCTTGGCGTGAAACCGCTACAAAAGTAACCAAAAATTGATAAAAAACTGCAACAAGTTCAAGAGTTTTTCGATTCTGTAGATATTATTAGATACAATTTTACTACTTTTGCATAAATAAACATTGTTACAGTCTTAAATGAACGGAGAAAAAGATTTGAATGCGGGCATGCAGCAGGGCGAAGGCATGGTGCTGCGTGCCGAGGGACTGGTGAAGCGCTACGGAAAGCGCACCGTTGTTAACGACGTTTCGATCAACGTGAAGCAGGGCGAGATTGTCGGACTGCTCGGACCTAACGGTGCCGGCAAGACAACGTCGTTCTATATGACCACAGGTCTTATCGTGCCCAACGCGGGCCATATATATCTGGGAGACAAGGAGATAACCGACTTTCCTGTATACAAGCGCGCAAGGGCGGGCATTGGCTATCTGCCGCAGGAGGCAAGCGTGTTCCGCAAGCTGAGCGTTGAAGACAACATCATGGCTGTGCTCGAGATGACGGGACTGAAGCGTGCCGAGCGCGAGGAAAAACTGGAGAGCCTCATACGCGAGTTCCGCCTGAACAAGGTGCGCAAGAACAAGGGTGACCAGCTTTCGGGAGGTGAGCGCCGCCGTACAGAGATTGCGCGCTGTCTGGCCATCGACCCTAAGTTTATCATGCTCGACGAGCCCTTTGCCGGCGTAGACCCTATTGCCGTTGAGGACATTCAGCACATCGTGTGGCAGCTTAAATACCGCAACATCGGCATCCTTATAACCGACCACAACGTGCAGGAGACTCTTAGCATCACCGACCGTGCATATCTGCTGTTCGAGGGCCGCATATTGTTCCGTGGTACGCCTGAACAGCTTGCCGAGAATAAGATTGTAAGGGAGAAATACCTCAGTAACAGCTTCGTTCTCCGAAAGAAAGACTTCCAGCTTATCGACGAGGAGAAAAAAGCACGCGAGGCAGAGGAAAACGGTTAATTAATTCATAATTCATAATTCACAATTCATAATTCATAATT
>ERZ780005.181-NODE-181-length-15291-cov-3.60716_pt1 | contig 15291 bp, 10 predicted proteins | sample MGYA00511874_ERZ780005 | MGnify/ENA primary metagenome ERZ780005 (study PRJEB29588, sample SAMEA2150310) | human gut metagenome | biome: human gut; feature: human-associated habitat; material: faeces | place: Denmark | collected 2008/2010 ...
AAAAAATAACCTGCATCATCTTAAGGAATCTTTTCGGTCTATATCTGTTTTCTCATCAGTCATGTGCCACCGGCACACTCCTTCTTCGAAAATAGATCTATCCTCGAAAATCTTCTCTTAATCTGAGGCGACTTATTCATGTTACTTTCTCGAAATGCAAACCGTTATTAAACAAGCCATTTGCCTGATTGTGCTGCAAATTTGCAGCCGAGTTTGGCCTTGGTCAAATATAGAAATAAGCAATGATAAGCAAACACGCAATCATCTTCTGCGAAGTGCTGCACTCGTAAAAGTAGACACGGAGGGGTGGAAAGGTAGTGCTTTACCACAAAAACACATGATAAAATGCCCCAAAAACTACAAATGAAATACATCAAAAATTACAAATAGATTGCAACAAAAACTTAAAACAAAATGCATCAAAAATTTAAAATACGTTTTGTAATCAAATTAAAATGAGTACCTTTGCAGCATAAAACAAAATCGAATATGGCATATCTAAATAGAGTCTTCGACGTGCGACTTAAAGCACATCTTAAAGCAATGGGAGCAGTGCTCATTGAAGGACCAAAATGGTGTGGCAAGACCACCACTGCCAAGCAGGTGGCCAATAGTGTTATTAGTTTACAAGATACGGACCATCGTGAAGAATATTTAGCTACAGCCATTACCAAGCCATCATTCTTATTGGAAGGGGAAGTGCCTCGCTTGATAGATGAATGGCAAGATGCCCCAATGCTATGGGATGCAGTGCGCACAAAGGTTGATGAGCGTGGCTTGCCTGGTCAATTCATATTGACAGGGTCTAACGCTATTGACAACAGTAAAATCCATCATAGTGGAACAGGGCGTATTTCTCGGATGGAGATGCTGCCCATGAGCCTGTGGGAGTATGGTGAATCTAACGGCAGCGTATCATTGATGGGGATGTTCGACAATCCTCAAGAAGAAATCTTCGCCACCTCGGAACTAAAAATGGAAGAAATCATATTTGCTGCATGCCGAGGAGGTTGGCCTGCAACATTGAATTTAGGTGACGACAAGTCAAAATTGCTTGTTGCCAAAGAGTATGTAAAGTCTGTATATAAGAATGACATATCACGCATAGATGGAGTAAAGAGAAATCAGAAGTTGGCGCACCTGATAATGAAATCATACGCACGCAACATCTCTACATTGGCGAAAACCACATCCATATTGGCAGACGTTACTGCTTCTGATGATGTAGAATGTACCAGGCCTACACTTGAAAGCTACATTGAGGCATTGGAAAAACTGTTTGTCATTCAGGACATAGAGGCTTGGTGCCCTTCCATAAGGAGCAAGACAACAATCCAAAGCAGACCCAAACGAGCGTTCTGTGATCCATCGGTTGCAGTCGCATCACTCAACCTGTCACCAGAATCCTTAATGACTCAATTAAAGACATTTGGTTTTATTTTTGAGCAAATGTGCGCACGAGATCTTAGGGCGTATTCAGCCTCTCGCGATAGCCGCCTCTCATACTATCGCGACCGCTACGGACTGGAAGCAGACCTTGTGCTTCATCTTGACGATGGACGCTATGCTCTGATAGAGTGCAAACTTGGCAGCCGTGAAATAGAAGAAGGAGCCAAACATCTTTTGGAAATTAAACGACTCATTCAAGTGCATAATGAGACAGAAAAGCAGGTGCCGCTGCGTGAACCAGACCTAATGATTGTCATGACAGGTGGCAGCATGGCTTACACACGCCCAGACGGAGTCAAAGTCATACCGCTTGCTTGTCTGAAAGATTAAAAAACAGAATAGAATATGGGAACAGCATTACTGGCACTCTGCTTCTGCGCATTGTCGCTCGTCCTTGTCTTGTTTGTGGGCATATCGCCCATAATCGACAAAGCAAAGATTAGGTTTATGTGTGTCGGTGCTGCGCTGTCGTTGATGGCTGTGCCATTCCATCATTTCACATAGATGCATTCATTCTAAAGTCTACATTGATGGCGGAGTGGAACACGGAAAAGGAGTTTGACCTCCTCAAAACTGACTTCTCTCAAAATCCAGTAAAGTTTTCCGTCTTATTTCGGCACCATGAATTTTATTCTTTGGTGTCGTTTCACTATATTTGTAAGTTTAGAACCAGTGCCGGCCAGCAGGTTGCTGTCCATGCACTTAATAGATTGACTATATGAGAAAAATCGCAATAATTCTGTTGTCGTGCCTGATGGCGGTAACGTCAATGAGGGCAGGCAACAACGCCGGATATGGACCTGTGAAAGACGAGCAGGCATTCCGTAAGGAACTGATGACCAGGACTTCGGCTGTTACGTCGATACAAACGAAATTTATTCAGGAGAAATACCTGAGCGTCTTCAGCCGCATCGTGAAGTCGGAGGGACGCTTTTACTGGCAGAAACCGAATAGTATATGCCTTGACTATCAGACACCTGCAAAATATCGTATCACGATTGCCGGTTGCAGGATAAAGACGGTCAGCAATGGCAAGGCCAATGTCATAAGCGCCAAAGGAAACCCTATGATGGATCAGATGAGTTCGCTCATAGCTGCCTGCATGACTGGAAATCTCAGTGCCATGGGCTCGGGATTCAAGACTGTAGTCATGGAGTCCAAGTCTGACTTTCTGATTACCATAACGCCTCAGAGTCAGACAGTCAGGAACTATATCTTCAAGATGGAAATATATTTGGACAAAAAAGACTACTCAGTGAACCGCTTGGTCATGTACGAAAATGAAACTGACTATACCGGATATGTTTTTTCTGAAAAGAAATTCAATGAGACGATACATTCTGCTGTTTTTGACGTGCGCTAGTGCAGCATTGACAATGGGATCCTGTATGCCTCGGCTGCTTATTTCCGAGGCGGTAGAAACTGTGGAATTGTCAATGTCGGAATCGGTTGGAAATCAGGCCTCTATGTCTGAGACCTGCTATGATTTCGTGCTGAAAGCAGGGAGACGGGAACTCTCCGGTCTGATGGTGTCAAGGAAGGAGTCCGTTGATACAGTGAGAGTAATCGGGACTACATATTTCGGAATGACACTCTTCGACATGACATTGACAAAAGATTCATATACAATGAATTCAGCTGCTGAATTCCTTTCGGGAAAACCGTTTGCGTCATTTCTGGCGATGAAACTGAGAAAAACCATAAACTTTGACTGAGAATCAGATGAACGACGGAACTCAAGCCAAAACCGAAAATTGCATTAAGAGGCTCAAGGACCTCAGGTGCTGCGTGATAATCCCGACCTACAACAATGTCGGTACGCTTTCTGCTGTCATTGATGAGACCTTGGAGTATTGCACAGATGTCATTGTTGTCAATGACGGCTGCACTGACGGGACCGCTCAGATAATCAGCTCTTTCGGAGAACGTATCAGGTCATTGACACAGGAACGTAACCAGGGGAAAGGCGTTGCCCTTCAGTGCGGGATGGCTTATGCGCAAAGACTCGGATTCCGGTATGCGATAACAATGGACTCTGACGGACAGCATTATCCGTCTGATATACCGAATTTTGTGGATGCCATTGAGCAGAATCCCGGGACTTTGCTGGTAGGTGCGCGTGACCTCAATGCCGACGGTATGCCTGGCAAGAACACTTTTGCAAACCGGTTCTCGAATTTCTGGTTCAGACTTGAAACGGGTGTACGTCTGGAAGATACGCAGTCCGGTTTCAGGGCCTATCCGCTGGACAAGATTTCACTAGGGTCGCATCTTCTGACAGGTGGATATGAATTCGAACTGGAGATGCTTGTCTTTACGGCATGGCGGGGTATTCCAGTGAAGAATATTCCTGTGCGTGTATATTATCCTCCTGAAGGTGAGCGGGTTTCGCATTTCAGACCATTCCGGGACTTCACCAAGATCAGTATTCTGAATACTCTTCTTGTCCTGTATTGTCTGTTCTGGAGATGGCCGGCGAATTTTTTCAGGAAACTTTCGTGGAAGAACATCAAGTCTTTCATTGACAGAAATATAATCCATTCGCCTGAAAGCAATGCCCGTATTGCTTCGGCTATCGGTTTCGGCGTTTTCATGGGAGTGATGCCGATTTGGGGATATCAGATGATTTGTGCTTTTGCATTGGCACACATCTTAAAACTCAACAAAGTCATAACATTGGTGGCGGCAAATATCAGCCTTCCTCCTCTGATTCCGTTCATTATTTTCGGCGGTTATTGGACTGGTTGCAAACTGCTGGGCCAGCCGGTGATAATTTCGTTCCAGCAGATCGACATGACGTCCATCGGCGGTATTCTTGTCCAGTATATTTTCGGAAGTATCATTTTCGGAATAGTGCTGGCTGTTCTGTGTTGGGTCGTGTCAATGTTGCTGCTCTCGGTTTTCCGCCGACCATCAAATCCGCAGTAAGATGTCCAGATTTTTCATAAGACTATATTATTGGTTCAGAAACCATCGGGCTGCTTTCTGGACGTCATTGTTTGCCAGCATTACCGTGCTTGTCCTGATGGCCTCCAGAATACAATTCGAGGAAAACATCACCTCATTCTTTCCGTCGTCCAAGAACACGGCCAACATGGCTGATGTCTTTTCGCACCTGAAAGTGAGCGACAAGATTATCGTCATGTTCAATGCTGCTGATACATCCGAAGTGCCTGAAGCCGAGACGCTTGACAGCCTTTATCTCGCTTCGGACAGGCTCGGGGAGATACTTTGCGGAGAGGACAGAATCATCGACAAATATGTAGGGAGCATCGGTCAGGCTGATGCTGCAGGGATGATCAATTTCGTGCTTGACCATCTGCCGTCGTTTATGGAAGACTCTGATTATGAGCGTCTTTCTGAACTTGATTCTCCTGAGGCTGTGGATTCGGCGATAATGAATGATTACATAAATCTGATTTCGCCGGCAGGATTTGCGATGAAAGACTATATCATGGCAGACCCTTTGGCAATCGGAGGCAGTGTCATGTCCAGAACCTCCCGGCTCAACCCCGCCACAGACTATGTCATCCGTGACGGACATGTTTTCACGCCCGGGGGAAAGACAATGTTGTCATTTATTGAGCCAGCCTTCGCGTCCGGAGAGACAGGACGTAATGACAAGCTGGTCAATGTTATAGATGCCGCTCTGGATACATTGTCGAAGGAATTTCCGACGATCAGGATGCATTATTTCGGCGGCCCCGTAATGAGTGTCTATAATGCGAGACAGATTAAGCGCGATACTTATTCCACTTCCATTGTTGCACTGATTATCATTGTCCTGTTTATACTTGCCGTGTTCAAGCGCAGGCGTTCCATCTTCCTGATACTCTGTCCGGTACTGTATGGGGCAATCTTCGCTTTGGCCATGTCATGGCTGCTGTGCGGAAGCATTTCGGGAATTGCAGTGGGTGCTGGTGCTGCCATCATGGGTATCGCCTTGAGTTATTCCATTCATCTGCTGGCTCATCAGAACTATGTGCATGACATACCTCAGCTGCTTGATGAACTTTGTAATCCATTGATAATCGGGAGTGTGACTACAGTCGGTGCGTTTGCCGGATTGCTTTTCACCTCGTCAGGACTTCTCCAGGACTTCGGACTCTTTGCAGCATTGACCCTGGTCGGAACAATGCTTTTCTGTCTTGTCTTTCTTCCGCAATTCCTTGTGGGACAGGCGGATCTGCGTGAGGGGAGAGTACTCCGCGTCATTGAAAAGATAAGTTCTTATCCGTATGACAAGAACAAGTGGCTGAAAGGAGCGCTTGTGGTTCTGACCTCTGTTTGCGTCTATATGTCCACAAAAGTTGGCTTCGAGAGTGATATGATGGGGCTGACTTACTGGGAGCCTAAACTCAAGGAAGCCGAACAGATACTTACAGCGGAAACTGCGGACAGCATGAAGACAGTGATGTTCGTGAGCGTCGGAAGGACTGCGGAGGATGCGTACAAGGCTTATGAGAATACTTCGCAAAAGCTTGAGTCAATGCGAGTTGAAGGCCTTGTGGAGGGTTTCTCAGACGGTGACTCATTTATTTGCGGTCCTGAGGAACAGCAGGCACGAATAGACAAATGGAATGCCTGGTGGAGCGATGAACGTGTCGAAAAACTGACTGCTGAGGTCAGGGCTGCCGCCCTTCGTTACGGATTCAGGGAAGATGCATTCGACGGTGCACTTGCAAGGCTCTCCAGGAAGTATGAACCTCTGGATTATTTCAGCGACAAGTCTGTCCCTGAGGCATTTACCAGCTGGGTGGGCGCTTCTGATGACTTGAAGATGTTCATTACACAGGTGACAATGGACAAGGACAACATTGACGAAGTGTATGCGAGGTTTGCGGATGACCATGATGTCGTGATTTTCGATCAGGGATATTTTGCGGGAAAGGCTGCAGAGGGTATCAACAATGACTTTTATCTGATACTTTTCATATCCTCGTTCCTGATTTTCTTCGTTCTCTGGCTTTCTTACGGGCGTCTGGAACTGGCCTTGCTGAGTTTCCTCCCTATGGCCATCAGCTGGGTGATAATCACGGGAATTATGGGTATGCTTGGAGTCCAGTTCAATATAGTGAACATCATCCTGTCCACTTTCATTTTCGGTATGGGAGACGATTTCAGTATCTTCATCATGGAGGGCCTTCTCTATAAGTATAAGACCTGCAAGAAGTTACTTGACCCTCACAAGACGGCGATATTCTTCTCTGCCTTTACAATGATAGTGGGAATCGGAGCACTGGTCTTCGCCCGCCATCCGGCACTTCATTCCATCGCGATTATAACAATTCTCGGAATGTTCGCCGTAGTGCTCGTCGCCTATACTGCAGAGCCGGTGATTTTCAATGCCTTTGTTACGAAACCTACCTCGCAGGGACGTCCGCCGTTCACGCTTTGGGCTATTCTGCGCAATATCGTTTTCTACATACCTCCTGTGCTTGGCAGTGCATTTATCCTGCTGCTTAGTTTCGTGGCCATGCTAGTTCCAGCAAAGAAGAGTTCAAGACAGGCTGCAATCGGCTGGATGCTGCACAGGGCATGCCGTATTCTGGTAGGCTATGCTGCGTTCATTCATCCTAAGCGTATCGGACCAGACGGAGAACTGATTAGGAGCTGGAATGGAGAGGCGGGAGTCATTGTCGCAAATCATCAGTCTTCTCTGGACATAATAATGATTCTGGCGACCTTCCCGAAGGTGAAGTTTATGGTGGCCGACTGGGTGCTGACTTCTCCACTGTTCGGGGTGATTTCCAGATTCCTAGGCTATTACAGCCGTTCTGAAGGCTATGAGAAGTCTCTTGAAAGATTGCGCGTGGATGTGGCAGACGGCTGGTGCCTTGCTGTTTTCCCTGAGGGAACACGATCCCTGAACGGCAAAATCAAGAGGTTCCATAAGGGTGCTTTCTATCTTGCATCGCAGGTCGGAGTTCCTGTCATACCTGTGGTATTCTATGGCAACTGGAGGATTGCTCCTAAGAATCAGGGCTTCAATATGACGGAAGGAATAGCTGTAACTGAGGTTATGGCTCCTGTTTCGACTATAAGTGCTGAATATCATGAACTTACGGTTCGAATTTCGTCGTTGGTGAAGGCAGAATATGCGGAATTGTGCAGGAAGTATGATAGCCCTGTGAATCCGTATTTCCGTAAGGCTCTGGTCTCTTCCTATATATACAAAGGTCCTGTGACTGAGTGGTATGTGAAGGTCAAGACCAAGATGGAGGACAGCTATTCGTTCTTCCACTCTGTCCTTCCAAGAGAGGGCAGGATAACCGATATAGGCTGCGGCATGGGACAGATGGATTTCATGCTTTCCATGTATTGTCCGGAGAGACGGATTATCGGCATTGACTATGATGCTGACAAGATAGCAGTTGCGCAGAACTCCTGGCTTCTGAAGAATCTTCCGGATCTCGAGTTCAGGTGCGGCAATGCGTCAGAATGTGAACTTCCTGAGAGCAATGCGTTTGTAATCAGCGATATGCTGCATTATCTCGATGTGCAGGCGCAGGAGGCATTGATAAGAAGATGTGCTGAAAAACTGTTGCCTGGAGGTATGATTCTGGTGCGCGATTCTGATTCGGAAAATGCGAAGGGACAGAAAGTTACAGCATTGAGCGAAGTGTTCTCCACCCGTATTCTTGCATTCAACCGTACTCAGGGCGAACTGAATTTCATATCCCATTCAAGAATGGAAACAATGGTATCTACGGTCGGATTGAAGATGACTGTCCGTTCCAATGATGCTGTCACTTCCAATACATTCTATATATTGAAGTTTTAGATGAAGTTATGTCACGTATTGCCAAGTTTTTTCTCAAACTGCTCTTGTGGGGCCTTGCCGGTGTACTGGCGATAGCCCTGGTGCTTGCAACTGTCTGTGTGGCGCTTCATGCGACTGCGAATCTTGATGAGCCGGAGTTTTCGCCTACGGAAGGGAATGCGGAAATCGTGTCCGACAGCCTCCGCAGATGGAAGGACAATGCATTGCGTATCAATGCGGAAGGGCTCTGGGAGATGAAGGTTTCCGGTTCCGCATTTGAGAGGGGAGAGGCAATCGGCAAGCTGGCTCCTGACCTGCTTTATATACAGGAAAAGGCTTTTACTGACAAACTTTTCGAGATGGTTCCCAGCAAGCGCTATCGTGATTTTCTGCATTACTTTATCACGATTTTCAACAGGCGTCTGGGGCAGAGCGTCCCTCTGGAATATCGTCAGGAGATTAAGGGAGTGTCAGCCTCATGTACACATGAATTCGACGATTTCGGAAATCCTTACGAGCGACAGATGCAGTACCATTCGGCCCACGACATCGGTCACGTCATGCAGGATTACATGCTTGTCGGATGCACTTCTTTTGCCGCCTGGGGCAAGGATTCGGAGGATTCATCAATGATAATCGGGCGCAACTTCGACTTCTACATGGGTGAGGATTTTGCCCGTAACAAACTGATCCTCTTTGAGAAACCTGACTCTGGTTATGCTTATGTCTCTGTTACCTGGCCGGGAATGTTGGGTGTCCTTTCGGGAATGAATACCGAGGGCCTGACCGTAACTATCAATGCTTCCAAGCTTGAGGTGCCTACGATGTCTGCCACTCCGATTTCGATTTTGACCAAGCGAATACTCCAATATGCCTCCACCATTGACGAGGCGTGGAAAATCGCGGGGGAGTACAGCACCTTCGTTTCAGAGTCGATAATGGTGGGTTCTGTCAATGACAGGAGGGTGGCAATTATTGAAAAGACTCCGTCTTCAATGGCGTTGTACGATCCTGCCGCATCTGATTCTTCAGTAACCAGAATCGTTTGCACAAACCATTATCAGTCAGACCTTTTCAAGGATGATCCTGTCAATGTAGAGAATATCCGTATGTCGGACAGCATGCATCGTTTCCGCAGGGTAGAGGAACTCCTCGACTCTGCCGGTAGTGTTTCAGTAGCCTCGGCTGCTTGCATCTTACGAGATATGCGAGGTAAGGGCGGCAAGTCTGTAGGTTATTGCAATGAACTGGCTATCAATCAACTGCTGGCGATGCACTCTGTGATTTTTCGCCCTGAGGAGAGGAAAATATGGGTGTCCACTTCGCCTTGGCAGTGTGGAAAGTTCGTCTGCTATGACTTGGAAAAGGTATTCTCTTCTGATTTTTCTTCTGGCATTGAGTCTGTTTCTGATGAAATTCCTGAGGATTCATTCGTGCATTCTCAGGAATTCAAGAATGTCCTGGAGTTTAAGCGCATGACGTATGTGATTCAGAAAGCTGCCCATCTCGGACTGCCATTTCCTGATGATTCATTGAAGTTGTATGTTTCTCTGAATCCGGAATATTATAATACTTACAAGACACTTAGTCATTATTATCTTTCTGCTGGCCGTTCTGATGAGGCTTCCAATTGCCTGCAGAAGGCATTGACCCTTCCGATGAAGGAGTCGGAGCGTATGGAAATCGAAAAACAGCTCAAGTCCTGCAGATAGCTGGGCCTGAGCTGTACAACTGATTGTCCGGTGATTCTTCTGGCTTATTTTTTCTTCGGAACTGATGCGAAAGTCACTCCCCAGAGCGAGTAGTCCTGGGCTTCTACTTCCAGAGTCTGAAGTTCGCCGTTTTTCCAGAGATATCCGTTATAGATTTCCGAGTAGTCTTCTGTATAGCCAATGAACTGATTGCCACATACATAGACATCCTTACCCACGACAGACAGACCTGTGCCCTGGCACACATCGCCGGAGGAAATCTTGGTCACACCGTCATTGGTCCATACATAGACGGAAATGTCGCTGGCAGAACCTGTTCCGGTCATGTTCCCTGAAATGACATACTTTCCATCCTTAACGTAAAGTCCGCAGACTTCAGTGCCGGCCTCTTCCGTGAAATACTGTGCTTTGCCGTCTATCCAGAGGACTCCCTTCCAGCGTCCGCCGGATACTTTTTCCGCTCCGGCCGCATAGACCTTGCCGTTGTCCACACAGATAGCATTGACCTTCGCCACCGTGCTTCCGTCCGTCAGGCTTTGTGCGACGCCGTTCTTCCAGATTGTCGCGATTCCGCCCGACTTGTTGTCTGCCGGCTGGATGTAACCGCCTACATCTATGTCTTTTCCATCTGCGCAGATGCAATACGCGAGGGCGTCAGAACTTCCGTCAGTAAGATATTCCTGCTGTCCGTCTGACCACATGATGACTCTTCTGTCGTACTGCGGCGTGTCGAAGCCTGCGGCATAGACCTTTCCGTCCACTACTGTGACTGCTATGGGGGATGTGTTGTATTTTCCGTCGCTGAGATTGGTCTTGGTCACATTTGTCTCATCCCCGATCTTGACTTTCCAGAGTACGCCTCTGTTGGCATTGTACGGATCATAGTATCCGTCGTCTATCAGGTCGCCGGTTGCCTCGCAGCCTACCACGTACAGATATTCGTTGTCTGCGAATGCGGCGTTGCAGAAGGCGTCATATTTGCCGTCAGAGAGCAGGGTTCTCTTGCCGTCTTTCCAGATCGTGGCATAGTAATATGTCTGGTCCTTGACCGCTTCCTGACCAAAGGCATAGACTAGTGTGTCCATAGGGACCGGTGCAGGTACGACTGTTTCGTCAGGATTTTCCGGTTTCGGTCCTGGGGTATCCGGCGCAGTTGGAGAATCTTTCTTGCATGAAAATGAGAAAACTGCGAATGCGCCGATTACTATGGCGCTTAGGATTCTTGTAGCTTTCATAATTGATAAATATTATAGGTGAATCAAATCCAAAGCTACAAATTCGTCCGCAATAATCCAATACTCAGCGTGTTAGATATTTTGAAATTGTTTACATCAGGCCAAGGAGACGGCTTCTTGAAAGCATGCAGGCTCCGATAGGTCCCGCGTTCTTGCCCAGCTTGGACATTTCAATCCTTGAATCCTTGCTTACCATATTGAGCGAATATTTGTTGATTGCGCTCTTGATAGGCAGAAGGAGATAATCGCCCGTGACATTGAGTCTTCCGCCGATGACGACGAGTTCCGGATTGAAGATGTTTATGAGTCCGGCCAATGCTTTTCCCAATGTCTTGCCGACATGTTCAATACATTCGATTGCCAGCATATCTTCGTCTGCCAATGCGTCTGTAATGTCTTCAATGGTGATTTCTTTTCCTTTCCTGTATTTTTCAGAGAGTATGGATGCTCTGCCGGCTGCAAGTTTTTCTATGAATTCCCTGTGAAGTGCGGAGCCTGAGGCTTCGGTCTCGAGGCAACCCACTTTTCCGCATTGACAGATTATGTCGTTTGAGAGTAGTGGAACGTGTCCTATTTCACCTGAGAACCCTGATTTTCCGTAGTACAGTTTTCCGTCCATTATCATGCCCATTCCCAGACCCCAGCTGACATTGATGAAAATCATGTTCTGCTCATTTTTGCCGATACCGGCGCGATATTCTCCGAAGCACATGGCCCTGGAGTCATTTTCGATATATACAGGGCGTTCGAGGAAGCTTTCCATTGTAGCCGCGATAGGCTTGTCCTCTCCGATGAAATAGGAATAACTATAACCTGTCACGTGATTTACGCGTCCTGTCAGGTTCAGTCCGTAAGAGAGAACCTGCTCTTTCTTTATGCCGAGTTTGGTTATATGCTTGAGAATGAAGTTGCACAGGTCGTGGAAAGATTCCACTGTATTTGTCAATGCAAATGGAATATCAGATTGGGAATCGACAATCTTTCCTTTGAAGTCTGTTACTGCGACGCTTATGTGATACCTTCTGACATCCACGCCGACAATATATCCTGCGTCCGGATTCAGTCCGTAGATGCTCGGTCTGCGGCCGCTGGAAATTCCGGCCTTGCCGAGATCTTTCAGGTATCCTGCCTCGATCAGTTCGGATACAAGTTTCGTGATTGTCGGGATGCTGCTGTCCAGCTCTTTGCTGAAATCAGATATGCTGTAGTCGCCGTCCGCGATACATAAACTGAGGATTCTCTGTTTAAGCACTGCGTTCTTTTCATTTACATTACTGAGAAAACCTTCTGCCATGATACTATTCATTCTTTTGCTCGGCCTGCCTCTTCAAATTGGCAGGCCGGGCGGTGTGTATATGCTCAAGCTCAAGTTTTGTGCTTGAGCTGCTTGAGTTATTGATTTTCAAATTTATGAAATTTTTTACAAATTATCGGATAAATAATAAGAAAAATGAAAAAATAGCGAAAAATGTACTACTTTTGTCTTCGGAAAGGACTTGCGACAAGCCTCTTTCGAGTAGTAACATTTAAAACTGCAAACAAGATGAAGTGTCTGTCACTGATGCCATTGTTGGCTGCCGTAATCGGCATTGTTTCATGTAATAGTCAAAGTGAAATATCTTATGAAATCGTCCCTACCCCGAAAACGATGACTGCGGGAAGAGGCTCATTTCTTATCAATGACAATACGCTGATTTCTCTGCCGGATTCTGCTCTTTTCAATGAGGCCGGATTCTTGTCGGATTATATTGCCGAGGAAACGGGAAAGCGACTGGCCGTTGCTGTCAAGCCGGTTTCTGAGAAGGAGATCAGCATTGACATTGACAAAAAACTTCCGGAGGAAGGCTATGAGCTGACAATCGGTTCTGATGGCGTTTCTATCAGGGGCGGTTCTTCTGCGGGCGTCTTTTACGGGGCTCAGACCCTTCGCAAGTGTCTTGCTTCGGACCCTTCGCTTCCTGCGGTGAAGATCGAGGATGAGCCGGCATTCGGTTATCGTGGCGCTCACTTTGATGTGAGTCGTCATTATTTCAATGTCGATGAGGTCAAGACTTACATCGACATGATGGCGTTGCACAATATGAATATGCTGCACTGGCATCTGACTGAGGATCAGGGCTGGAGAGTTGAAATAAAGAAGTATCCGAGGCTGACCGAGGTGGGTGCATGGAGAAAAGAGACTATCATCGGCAATTCCACTGATGTCCCGAAGAGGTATGACGGAAAACTGCATGGCGGATATTATACTCAGGAGCAGATTCGTGATATCGTCTCATATGCGGCGAAGCGTCATATCAATGTAATTCCTGAGATTGACCTTCCAGGACATATGCTGGCTGCATTGGCCTCATATCCTGAACTTGGCTGCACAGGAGGCCCTTACGAGGTCTGGACGACCTGGGGTGTTTCTGATGATGTGCTCTGTGCCGGAAATCCGAAGATTTATGAGTTCCTTGACAATGTTTTCGATGAGGTCTTGGAGATGTTCCCGTCAGAATATATACATATAGGAGGTGACGAGTGCCCTAAGACGAAGTGGCAGCATTGTCCTAAATGCCAGGCACTTATATCGAAACTCGGATTGACTGATGACGGGGTTCACACGAAGGAGCAGAAACTCCAGAGTTATGTCATGAAGCATGTGACTGAGTATCTGGGGGAGAGAGGTCGCAAGGTAATCGGCTGGGATGAGATTCTGGAAGGTGGTGTCGCTCCGGGGGCGGTTGTCATGTCATGGAGGGGCGAAAAAGGTGGTATCGAGGCTGCCAAGGCAGGGCATGACGTGATTATGACTCCGAAGTCTTGTCTGTATTTCGATTTCTATCAGGGAAAGGACGTCTCTAAAGAACCGTTGGCAATCTGCGGTTATACTCCTGTAGAGAACGTCTATATGTATAATCCGGTTCCGGCTGAGCTCAATGCCGAGCAGGCCAGGCATATTCTTGGTGTACAGGCGAATCTGTGGACAGAATATGTTCCGGATTTCCGTCATGCGCAGTATATGGTCCTGCCTCGATGGGCTGCCCTTGCTGAAAACCAGTGACGCAATCCTGCAGTGAAGGATTATGACAAATTCCTGAAGGCTGTCGTTCCGCTTACCAGAATTTATGAAAAGAACGTCTATAACTATGCAAAGCATATTTTCGATGTCAATGCCAGTCTTTCGACTGATGTGGGGCGCAAAGCCATTGTCGTGACTCTCCGCGCTGCCGGAGATCCGGAAATAAGGTACACGACAGATGGTTCGGAGCCTACTCTCGAGTCAGCCGTCTATACTTCTCCTCTGGAAATACGCCAGGCTTCTGACATTAGGGCCGTGACCTTCAGGAATGGCGAGAAGGGTGCTGAGTTTGAGGAAAATATATCTTTTAACAAGGCTACTGCCACAAAGATTTCCCTTGGTGTCCAGCCGTCTGACTCTTATAAATATGGTGGCGCGATAATGCTGGTGGACGGCCTGAGGGGCAATACCATGTTCTCTTCCGGCCGTTGGCTCGGCTTTGCCGACGGGGATGGTCTGGACGCTGTCATTGACCTTGGCGAACCTGTGGAGATCTCATCAGCAGGTGCAAGTTTCTGCATTGTCAGCCATGACGGTATTTTCGATGCGAAGGATATGACGATTTCCGTTTCCGATGACGGAAAGGAGTTCAGAGATATTGCACGCGCTGACTTTCAGCAGGTTACGGAAGAAACTGCGGCGACAAAGGAACATGTGCTCGATTTCGCGCCGGTAAAGACGAGGTATGTCAATGTCAAGGCTTCGTCTGAGGGTGATGTCCCATCCTGGAACTGGCTCGCAGGCAGCAAGGCTTGGCTGTTCGTGGATGAGATAATTATAAGATAGATTCGTCGGTCGTGGTGCTGTCAGATTTGTGTGCTTTCAGGCGGCCTTTCTGAGAATCGGTATGAGCCTCAGAATGCAGTAGGCGGAAGCGACCAGTCCGATGGCGCCGCCGACAAATCCGATATTGCTGATTCCCATATAGGAGCAGACGTTTCCTCCAACGAGGGCGCCTGCTCCTATTCCTACATTATAGATGCCGGAATAGATGGACATTGCGATGGCGGTTCCGTGAGGGGCGACCTGGAGGATTTCAGACTGGAACGAGAGGTTGTAACTGTTTATGGC
>ERZ780005.187-NODE-187-length-14927-cov-3.49564_pt1 | contig 14927 bp, 15 predicted proteins | sample MGYA00511874_ERZ780005 | MGnify/ENA primary metagenome ERZ780005 (study PRJEB29588, sample SAMEA2150310) | human gut metagenome | biome: human gut; feature: human-associated habitat; material: faeces | place: Denmark | collected 2008/2010 ...
TACCGACAACTGGATGTGGCCGCGCCACACTTGCGACTTCTCCATGTTCCGCGTATATGCGGGCAAGGACAACGAGCCTGCCGACTATTCTGCCGACAACGTTCCTATGACACCGAAACAGTCATTGAAAGTATCTCTCAAAGGGGTTGGCGAGGGCGACTTCGCGATGGTAATGGGATATCCGGGACGCACCCAGAGGTTCCAGACAGCATCAATGCTGGAGCAGATGATCAAGAAACAGGATGTCAGCATCGCAGCAAGGACATTGAGACAGAACATCATGATGGAAGGCATGGAGGCTGACCCTGCAGTGCGTCTCAAGTACGCGAACAAATATGCCGGCTCATCAAACGGCTGGAAAAAGTGGATCGGCCAGAAGAAGGCTTTCGCAAACCTGAACATCATCGGACGCGAGGAGCAGAAAGAGGCTGACTTCATGAAATGGGTCAATGCCAACAAGAAGCGCAAGGCAGCATATGGCTCGGCATTGACGGACATCAAGGCTGCCGTTGACGAGAGTTCCGCAGATGAACTTGCATACAGGCTTCTTGCCGAGGCTCCTATGAATATAGGTCTCTGCAATCTCGTGTCTGACTTCGCCAGCGGAATGATGAAGCAGATGATTGAAAACAAGGAAGATTCTGTTGCCTTCCTCAATGCAGGAAAGGCTGCCACCGCTGCTGATTACAGGGATTACTATGAGCCGCTTGAGCGCAAGATGACTGCCGGCCTCCTCAAGTTCTACCGTGACAATGCCAGACCTGCTGATTTCCTCGAAATCGAAGGCCAGGATTTCGCGACAATGGACATTGATGCCTATGTGAATTATCTGTATGACAACAGTATCCTCGCTTCTGAGGAGAGATTGAAGGCTGCCGAACTCAAGTCAAAGGCAGATTTCCTCCAGGACCCTGCCGTAGCTCTTTACAACTCCATCATGAAGGTTTATCTGAAGCTGCGCAAGCCTCTCACAGAGTCCGGAGCCAAGATTGCAGCCGGCAGCAAGGCGTTTGCAGCAGGTCTTCTCGAATGGGAAAAGGGCAAGCCTTCTTATCCGGACGCAAACTCTACAATGCGTCTGACCTATGGTACCGTGAAGGGCTACTCCCCTGCTGACGGTGTCGTGTACAAGTACTATACGACCCTCGCCGGCGTAATCGAGAAAGAGGATCCGGACAACTACGAGTTCCGTGTACCTGCCAAGATCAAGTCCCTCTACGAGACCAAGGATTTCGGCCAGTATGCCAATGAGGATGGCAAGCTGCCTACCTGCTTCCTGACCAACAACGACATCACCGGAGGCAACTCTGGCAGCCCGGTGCTCGATGCTGAAGGCCGCCTCATCGGTCTCGCTTTCGACGGAAACTGGGAATCAATGTCAAGCGACGTGATGTTCGAGCCTGACCTTCAGAGATGTATCTGCGTGGATATCCGCTACGTCCTCTTCATGATGGACAAGTTCGGCGGAGCAGGATACCTCCTGAACGAATTGAATATCGAGAAATAGTTTTACTTCTCCTGCCCCGACGGGAATATCGGCAAATCCCGCTGACGGCAGGAGACTAAATTTTAATGTTATAATGAAAGAGAATGAGATAATGAAAATGCTCTACGATGTGAAGCACCCCGGAAAAGGTGACCGCAACATCGTGGAACTCGGCATTGTCGATAAAGTGGAGATTGACGGAGACAAAGTGACATTGACCTTGGCGTTCCCTAAGCACAGGGACCCGCTCACAGAATATATCGTAGGCAGCGCAAAGGCCGCAATCTACCGCCAGGCGCCCGAAGTGAAAGAGGTAATTGTCAATGCCATTGTACGTGAAGAGAGCGCTCCGAAGAAGCAGACAGGTCTGAATCTGTCTCTGGATGAGGTCAATAACGTGAGACATATCATCGGCGTGGCGTCAGGAAAGGGCGGCGTCGGCAAATCTACGGTCGCCGTCAATCTTGCAGTAGCATTGGCACGTCTAGGATATAAGGTGGGTCTCGCGGACGCGGATGTCTATGGACCTTCCGTCCCTAAGATGACCGCCACGGAGGGTGCGCTTCCCGAGGCTGTCAAGGAGGACGACAAGGAAATCATCATGCCTATCGAGAAATATGGCGTAAAGTGGATGTCCATCGGTTATTTCGCCGAGCCGGGACAGGCTCTCATCTGGAGAGGTCCTATGGCATGCAACGCATTGAAACAGATGATTCTGCAGGTACGTTGGGGCAATCTGGACTTCCTTCTCATCGATATGCCTCCGGGAACAGGCGACATCCATATCTCACTGGTCCAGGACATTCCTATGGAGGGCGCAGTCATTGTCACTACCCCTCAGGATGTTGCATTGGCTGATGTCGAGAAGGGTGTGGACATGTTCCGCAACAAGAATATCAACCGCCGAATCTTCGGCCTTGTGGAGAACATGTCATGGTTTACTCCTGCCGAACTTCCTGAAAACAAGTATTATATTTTCGGCAAGGACGGAGGCGTGAGGATGGCTGAGAAATATGGAGTTCCGCTTCTTGGCCAGATTCCTATCGTCCAGAGCATCCGCGAGAATGGCGATGCAGGCGAGCCTGCCGCATTGTCGTCCCGTCCGGATGGCCTCGCATTCCTCGACCTTGCGGAGAAACTTGTGAAGGCGGTGAATATGCCGTAGTTCCGGATGATGAGTTTTTGCGAATTTTGGTTCACAAAAACTTGCGTAATCCGAGCAGTTGCATTAAATTTGCCCGTCCAAAAAACTGATAACGATGCTGTCGTCCGACCGCATCGTTATTTGTGTGCGCGATAATCGCAGCGCATCCTCCGGAATTTGATGTCGGAGGGGGACATTTAAGGAAGCGTGTCCGAGTGGCTGAAGGAGGCTGCCTCGAAAACAGTTGACCGCCCTTAAGCGGTTCGCAGGTTCGAATCCTGCCGCTTCCGCATTACAATAAAAAACACTTCTAGAAGCCTTTCGCCTCCGGAAGTGTTTTATTGTGCGCAAGACATTGACAAACATATTTTATTATTTTTTATAAACTCGTATGACACATTCATTTTGGAAAGCAGCCCTCAAGGCAGCAGTAGCCTTGACCACTGTCATTTCACTCGCTTCTTGTAAAGAAGAAACTCCGAATGATCCGTTTGCAAACAAGCCGGAGAAAAACAAACCCTACTACACTTACTGATGTCAACAAGGCAGAAGAGGGAACATCATTCAATGACCTCCAGTGCCTTACCGTGGTAGCCGCCAATGCACAGGGACTCATCCTCCAGGAGTTCCAGTCCACAAAACCTACCGACTGCATCTACGCCTACATTGGAGAGGCCCACAGTTTCAAGGTTGGCGACATGGTGAGCGTCTCTGGTACAATTACCATGAGAAACGGACTCCGCCAGTTCGCAAAAGGTGTTGAAATCATCAAGACATGGGAGTACAACTACACCCAGCCGAAACCTGCTGAGTTCAAAGGCTCAGATGTAGATGCCTACATGAGCGCACCTGAAATCAAGTACGTAAAACTTGACGGAACTCTCAGAGTTGCAGGAAATTATGCCAACCTTGAAATCGACGGTACCGACAATATCGGTAGCCTCGACTACATGACTGATGATTTTAAGAGCAAATACGACGGACACTCATTGACAATCTCAGGATGGCTCTTCGGTTCATACAAGACCTTCATGTACATCGTTCCTGTAGAAGTCGTTGACAACGGAGAATACCAGGAGCCTATCCCGGAAGGCGCAATCTTCTACAACACATTCGACAAAGAGATTGCTGTTCAGGACGCTGAGAAATACGGCACAACCAAGGGCTGGCCTTGGCTCGACCAGTTCGACGGATGGCAGAACCAGAAAGGTTCAGGTGTTGAAAACGTCACATACAGTTTCGATGGGATGTCAGTGCGTACCAACCAGGCATCAAAAGGCTTCCTTGCCACATACGACGGCTCAGGTAACAACAACCTCTTCTTCGGAGGTTCTGCAGAAAGACCTAACCACTTCACTATCGAGAAGATCGCTGTCCCTTCTGAGAACTTGAGACTCACATTCGGCGCCCAGTACTACTCACAGGGAGCTGCCAACACCTTCATCAAATCCAATTTCGAGGTATTCCTCTCCGAGGACGGCAACGTATGGGCACCGGCGCTCGATTATGATTTCGGTGGAGTGGAAGATGACAGGACAGGTAAATGGAGACTCGCAACAGCTGACTTCACCCTGCCTGCAGGCACCAAGACACTCTATATCAAGTTCATAGCCAAGGGCTTCAGCACCAACAGACTCGATGACGTACTCCTTACCGAAGGCAAAGGCGGCCAGCTCGTCGAATTCGGCAAAGTAGTCGAGACTCCTATCTCTACCATCGCAGACGTCATCAGCAAACCTGTTGATGAGAAATACAAGATCAAGGGACAGATAGTTGCAACTCATACCAAAGGCTTCCTCGTAAAGGACAACACAGGCATAATCCTCGTGTTCAAGAAGGGCCACGAAAACAAAATCGGCGACAATGTGACTGTAGAAGGTCCTACCACAGAATTCGGCGGAATGAAGCAGTTCGATGGTTCTTCAGAGATTGTCGTACTCGGCAACAGCGCTGTTTCACAGCCTAAGCCACAGGAGATGAAAGCTGCTGATTTCGAGGCTTATGTCCAGAATCCTACCATCAAGTACGTTACATACAGAGGTACTCTCAAGTCTGTTCAGGACGAGATTTACCAGTGGCACTACAACGTGGAAATCGCAGGCACGGACAAAGTTCAGGCTGCAGTTTCTTATCCTAACACTGAATTCAACATCTCCAAGTATGACAAGGCCGAGATTATCGTAACCGGATACCTCGTAGGTGCTACCGGCAGCGAAATCAGATATGCCAACACAATGGCTACAATCTTGAAACCTGCTGTTGAGGAAGTAGAACCGGATGAGAACACCGCTCTTACAGTAGAGGCCCTCAATGCCAAACTCGACGGAATGAGCAGCGATACCGTCCTCAAAGACCTCGTAGGCTTCAAGGGATATGTAGCTGCAAACAATGAGCACGGCAACCTCAAGGGCGCCCTCTCTATCGTCGACAATACCGGCAAGGTTCATTCAGGAATCATCGTGAAGGACGGCAGCGACAAGATTGCTGTAGGTACCAAGGTTATCATTGGACTTAATACCGCAAAATTGACTGTTTCAAAGGGTCTCCGCACCATCACAGGCGCAACCATCTATGTGAAATCCGAGAAAGTGGACATCAAGGTTCCTGAAATCAATGATGACCAGCTCAATGACTACATGGGACAGTATGTGAAGGTCAAAAACGTTACCTCTCCTGAAGATGCCACTTTCTGGTATGATGCCGACAAGAAGGGCAACACCATCTTCAAGGGCGTCAAGGGTACGGATGTAATTGTTTACCTCACAAAGAATGCAGACTTCGGTAAATTGTCCATCAAGAAGAACTTCTCTGGTGACATCAAGGGTGTTATCGAGATATATGGTGAGAAAGTCGAGGTCGTTCCTACATGCAAGGAGGACGTTGCATCTTTCACTGAATAATCCTTCATATCGAGCGTTGTAAACCTCAATATTGACAATATTTTACGGGTCTCAAATGTCAAACTCATTTGAGACTCGTTTTTTAATTTGCCCGACCCGACGGCACCGCATACAGACCGGGCCATATACGAAAAAAGAGGTCGTCCAAACGGACAACCTCTCGTAAGTCGGGGTACTGTGACTCGAACACAGGACCCTCTGGTCCCAAACCAGATGCGCTAGCCAACTGCGCCACACCCCGATAAACAAACCTTCGGATTTTCTCTTCAGGTCCCGCGTGCAAGATATCTCTTCAAACGGGATTGCAAAGATACGCATCTTTTTTGGAATTCCAAACTTTTGGGGATTATTTTTGCTTTTTTATGCTAAAATTACAGAAACATTGACCTTAAACCCCAGCAAAGACCTGAAGAATTCGATGAAGTTACGTATCTTAGCGGATATATACTGAACGGATATGATGATCGAAGCTAAAGGAATAGAAAAATCATTCGGCAATCTGAAAGTGCTGAAAGGCATTGACTTTAACGCTGAAAAATCAGAGGTGGTGTCCATCATGGGTGCATCAGGAGCCGGCAAATCCACGTTGCTGCAGATACTTGGCACGCTCTCGACACCGGACAAAGGCACGCTTCTCATAGACGGGACCGATGTCACTACCCTTAGCCGCAAGGAAATCAGCACATTCCGCAACAGAAAAATCGGATTCGTATTCCAGTTCCACCACCTGCTCCCTGAGTTCACATCACTTGAGAACGTGATGATCCCGGCATTGATAAATGGTGCCAGCGAATCGGACGCAAAGAAGAGAGCAGCAGAACTTCTTGACACTCTCGGTCTTGCAGAAAGAGCCACCCACAAGCCATCCGAGCTGTCAGGCGGAGAACAGCAACGCGTGGCCATCGCAAGGGCATTGATGAACAAGCCGGCAGTCCTGTTTGCAGATGAACCGTCAGGCAATCTGGACAGTGTCACGAAAGCAGAACTGCATCAGCTATTCTTCCGCCTTCGTGATGAACTCGGCCAGACAATCGTTATCGTAACCCACGATCCTGACCTGGCAAAAATGTGCGACAGGTCGCTTTTCATGCGCGACGGCGTATTCATAAACGACCAAATATGAGCGTCTTCCGTTTCAAGCAATTCGAAGTCCGGAACGAAAAATCCGCAATGAAAGTCAATACTGACGGCGTTCTGCTGGGCGCTGCCTCCCCTATTCCGTGTCAATGCCGGAAGGTCCTGGACATCGGCACGGGGACTGGCACGATAGCATTGATGATTGCCCAGAGATTATATGCGGAGAGACAGATTGGGGACGGGACATCGCCGGAAATCATCGGCATTGACATTGACAAAGATGCAGCCTGCGAAGCAGATTTCAACTTCAGCCACTCCCCTTGGGCGGCAGCATTGACCTGTATCCGCACGGGGCTTGCGGGCCTCGACGATGGCGGACAGCCGGCAGAATTCGATCTTATCGTGTCCAATCCGCCATATTACGACGATTCGTTGACCAATCCGGACGAGAAAAAGACGACGGCCCGGCATACTGGAGGCGATGACGGACTGTCATTCAGGGAGGTGCTGGACTTCGCCGGAAGGCATCTTTCTCCTGAAGGAATCGTGTCGGTAGTTCTTCCTGCAGACCAGGAAATGATGCTCCTCAGACACGGGCGTATGAACGGCCTGCATCTCGCAAAAATACTGAGAATCACGACCGTAGAAAGAAAAAAGCCTTCGCGCATAATCGCGGCTTTTTCAAGGGAGAAGGTCAATGCTGAAGAGGCCTCACTCATAATGATGGAAAAAGGGAAATATACTGATGAGTATCTTTCCCTTGTCAAAGATTTCTATCTTTTCGCGTGACAGAACCGCTATTTCTTGTTTGAAGACCAGCGCCCTATCTGCTGGCGCCTGAATTCTTCCTCGGCAACGAACAGCTTAGCTACCTTGCTGACTGACAATACCTTCATCAGCTGAGGCGTGTACTTGGCCTCTATGCTATGGGAGTTCTTGTTGGCGGTCGTATAATCATTGACAAGAACCTCCAGTTCCTTATCTGTCTTTCCGGCGGCAACTCCGTCTGACAGGGCCTTATATGCTCTCATGACCTTTCCGAAGGAGGCTCTGCGCTCGGCCTCCATGCTGTTATACACAGGCCAGAATTTCTCGGCCTCAGCCGGAGTAAGTTCCATTGCGGTGGTAAGAAAGGCGACACGTTCCGCCTTCATCTTCTCCTGCCAATCCCCTTCCTGATGAGCGAATACAGCGGTCCGGGTCAATGAAAAGAGCGCCAGAACCACTACTATTAAATATTTGCTGAATCTCTTCATAACAATTGTAATTTATCATTGATTATCATTTCCGGCATCATAATATTCGATATGCTCTAGAGTTGTGCCTGAATCTATGAGATATGCCGTGATGTCATCATGAGTAATGCCTTCTTCCTGAAGCCCGCAATAAATGCTGTACGGGTCCGTGACAGGAACGATATCTGCCATCTGCATTTTGTCAAGCGCGGACATTTCTTCGACTTCGGACACGCCAGAGGTAATCTTCAGGACGGCTGTTCCGCCCACCACGATAGCGACAAATGCTGCGGCAAGGGCAAAATAAGGCCTCACGCGAGACATCATCGTCACCTCCGGCTCTCTGTCCGGAATTTCAGATATCTTCGCCCTGAGCCCCTCAAAATAGCCTTCAGGGACATTGTAAGGCATCTTGTTTCCAAAATTCATATCATTTCCCATAAGCTAAAGTCCTTTTCTTTTCCATACCATTCATTTAGACACGCGGCAAATTAAAAAGTCAAATCTTTCAATTCACTTTTTATCTTCTCATACGCAATATGATATGACGCCTTGAGCGCACCGACCGAAGTGCCGGTTATTTCTGAGATATCCTCATACTTCATATCATCGAAATACCGGAGCGAGAAAACCGTCTTCTGCTTCTGGGGAAGCTTCTGCAGAGCCTTCATCAGTACGCGCTGTGCCTCGCTGCCATTGAAATAAGGATCATCGTCGATGCGGCGCTCCATTTCCGCGTCAATGCTGCGGAAGGTCAATGCTGCCCTGACTTTCTGTTTGCGGAGAAAGTTAAGCGCCTCATTCGTCGCTATGCGGTAAATCCAAGTAAAAAGCTGCGCCTCCTCCCGGAAGGAAGGAAGTGCAGCCCAAATCTTTATGAATATTTCCTGTACGAGGTCATCAGCGTCTTCATGACAGCACACGAACCGGCGGACATGCCAGTATAACCTTTCGCCATATGCTGCGGCTATCTCAGAGAATGCCCTTTCATGCTCTCCGCTGCGGTAGAGACGGATGATTTCCTCGTCACTCATCAATCTTATTTGCGGTTCATGGACTTCTTTGCAGCCTCTGCAATGTGAGCGGCATCGAGACCATAAGCTGTCATGAGTTCAGCAGGCTTTCCGGACTGGCCGAACTGGTCACGACCATTGACATATTCCATCGGAACAGGTGACTTTTCCGCGAGAACACCGGCGATAAGTTCGCCGAGACCACCGGCCATATTATGCTCCTCCGCAACGACTACGGCCTTTGTCTTGAGCGCAGACGCGACAACGGCAGCCTCGTCGAGAGGTTTGATAGTAGCTATGTCAATGACTTCGGCGCAGATGCCCTCGCTTTCGAGTGTCTCCGCAGCCTTGAGAGCCTCCCATACGAGGTGTCCTGTAGCGATGATTGTAACATCCTTACCCTCATTGAGAACATAAGCCTTGCCGATTTCAAACTCCTGCTCCTCAGGTGTGAAATTAGGCACTGAAGGACGTCCGAAACGGAGGTAAACCGGGCCGTTGTACTTGGCGGCGGCGATTGTAGCAGCCTTTGTCTGGTTATAGTCACAAGGATTGATGACAACCATTCCAGGAAGAGCCCTCATGAGAGCGATATCTTCCATCGTCTGGTGTGTCGCGCCATCCTCACCGAGAGTAATTCCGGCATGGGAAGCTGCAATCTTGACATTGGTCTGTCCGTAAGCGACTTCCTGACGGATCTGGTCATAGACACGGCCAGTCACGAACTCAGCGAAAGAGCCTGCGAAAGGAATCTTTCCGGTGATTGCGAGACCGGCAGCAGCGCCTATCATATTGGCCTCTGCAATACCGCACTGGATGAACCTTTCAGGGAATTCATTGGCGAAAGCATCCATCTTGAGGGAGCCTTTCAGGTCTGCGGTAAGTGCAACTACTCTGGAATCAGCCTTTCCAGCCTCATACAATCCGGCACCGAAACCGCTTCTGGTATCTTTCTTACCTGTATCTGTATATTTTGTCATGATATTTCTGTATTAATAGTCTCCCAATGTTTCTTCCAACTGAGCAAGTGCCTCTTTGCACTGGTCCTGTGAAGGTGCTTTTCCATGCCATTTGCAAGTACCTGCCATGAAATCGACACCATGTCCCATATCTGTCTTGAAGAGAATCATGACAGGGGCTCCTGTACTTTCTTTAGCCTTGGCAAATGCCGCAAGAATAGACTCGAAATCGTGTCCGTCAGCAACGATTACATTCCATCCGAATGATTTCCACTTGGACTCAAGGTCTCCCTCTCCTGCAACTGCATCCACAGTACCGTCGATCTGCTGACCGTTCCAGTCTGTCATCGCAATGAGATGGTCAAGGTTCTGATGAGCGGCAAACATTGCAGCCTCCCAGATCTGTCCCTCCTCGGTCTCACCGTCACCGCAGAGAACATAGACATATCTGTCGTCCCCGTCGAGTTTCTTGCCGAGAGCGACTCCTGCTGCTGCAGACAAGCCCTGTCCCAATGAACCGGAAGCCTGAGTAATTCCAGGAAGTCCCTTCTCTACGCAAGGATGTCCCTGAAGACGTGTTCCGAATCTACGGAATGTAGCCAATTCAGATACAGGGAAGTATCCTCTTCTGGAAAGAAGTGAGTAATAAACCGGGGTGATGTGACCGGCGGAAAGGACAAAAACGTCCTCTCCCTTAGACTCACGTGACCAATTTGACGGGTCAATCTTCATTTCATTGAAATAAAGCGCAGTCAGGATGTCCGCACTACTCAGTGAGCCGCCCGGATGTCCGGACTGTGCATCTGTGACCATTCGTATGATGTCACGTCTTACCTGAGATGCGATTCTTTTCAATTCTTCAATATTTGCCATAATATATGAAAGTTAATTTTTCGTTTCTTTTCGCTTTGCAAAAATAGTGAAAATTTCAGCAATGTCACGTGGCTTGGCAATAGATTGCCCAATATTTGTCAAATATAGTAATAAAAAAGGATATTAAAAGGATACAGACAACAAAAAAAAGACACCTACATTTCTGTAAGTGTCCTCTCTGAACGTGGCCTCAACAGGGCTTGAACCTGTGACCCTCTGATTATGAGTCAGATGCTACTAACCAACTGAGCTATGAGGCCAAGATTGCAAAACCGGCTACAAGAACCGGTCTTGCAAATATAGTATTTTTCCTTGAGTTCTGAAATAGTTCAGCATTCAAGGATGCTGATTTCTATCAGACTTTGATTTCGACTTCAACTCCTGAAGGCAACTCGAGCTTCATAAGAGCATCGACTGTCTTTGCGTTTGACTCATCGATATCGAGGAGTCTGCAGTAAGAGTTGAGTTCGAACTGCTCGCGAGACTTCTTGTTTACGAAGGTCGAGCGGTTCACAGTGAAAATCTTTGTGCTTGTAGGAAGTGGAATAGGTCCGCATACCTTTGCACCAGTAGCAGTCACTGTTTCAGCGATCTTCTTTGCTGACTTGTCAAGCAGCATGTGATCGAATGATTTGAGCTTTATTCTGATTTTCTGACCCATATCTGTCAATACTGTTTTTCCGTTAATAATTATTCGTCGTCATCAGTTGACTTGTAACCGCTCTTCTCGATGACCTCCTTAGCCAGGTTAGCAGGAACTTCCGCATAGTGGTCGAAGGACATTGTGCTGGTAGCACGGCCTGAAGAAAGGGTACGGAGGACTGTCACATAACCGAACTGCTCAGAGAGCGGAACGAATGCCTTGATGATTCTTGCGCCGTTAGCGGTAGAATCCATAGCATTGATCTGACCTCTACGACGGTTAAGGTCACCGACGATATCACCCATGTACTCTTCCGGAGTAACAACCTCAAGGTTCATGATAGGCTCGAGGAGAACCGGATGTGCTTTAGGGCAAGCATGACGGAAGGCATTGCGGGCGCAGATCTCGAATGAGAGCTGGTCTGAATCGACCGGATGGTAAGAACCGTCGAGGAGGGTAACCTTGAGTGACTGAACCTCATAGCCTGCAAGGCAACCATTTGCCATAGCTGACTCGAAGCCCTTCTGCACGCATGGAACGAACTCCTTAGGGATGTTACCGCCCTTAACCTGATTATCGAACTGAAGTCCTGTAACTCCCTCGTCTGCAGGGCCGATTTCAACGATGATATCAGCGAACTTACCACGACCACCGGTCTGCTTCTTGAAGAGCTCACGGTGCTGAACTGTAGCGGTGATAGCCTCTTTGTAGTTAACCTGAGGTGCACCCTGGTTAATCTCTACACCGAACTCACGACGGAGACGGTCAACGATGATATCGAGGTGAAGCTCACCCATACCGCTGATGACGGTCTGGCCTGTCTCATGATCTGACTTGACTGTGAAGGTAGGGTCCTCCTCAGCAAGTTTTCCGAGAGCAACTCCGAGTTTCTCGAGGTCAGACTGAGTCTTAGGCTCAACTGCGATACCGATAACCGGATCCGGGAACTCCATTGCCTCAAGGTTTACCGGATGATCCTCAGCGCAGATGGTATCACCTGTACGGAGATCCTTGAAACCTACAGCTGCACAGATGTCACCTGCCTCTACGAAGTCGATAGGATTCTGGTGGTTTGAGTGCATCTGATAGAGACGGGCAACTCTCTCCTTCTTGCCGGTACGTGTATTGAGCACGTATGAACCTGCATCGAGGTGTCCCTGATAAGCTCTGATATATGCAAGACGACCTACGAACGGGTCAGTTGCAATCTTGAATACAAGACCTGCGAACGGCTTGCTTGCATCTGGCTCTACCTTGACTTCCTCGCCTGTCTTAGGATCAGTTCCCTTGACAGCTCCGATGTCGATAGGTGAAGGCAGATAACGGATAACGGCATCGAGAAGGAACTGAACACCCTTATCCTTATATGAAGAACCGCAAGTAGCAGGAACGATCTTCATCGCGATAGTACCCTTACGGATAGCTGCGATAATCTCTTCCTTGGTAACTGACTCAGGATCTTCGAAATATTTCTCCATAAGAGTATCATCGCACTCTGCAGCAGCCTCTACGAGTCTGTCTCTCCAAAGCTCTACGTCACCCTTCATATCCTCAGGGATAGGAATCTCGTGATAGTTTACGAGCTTGGTGTTGTCTGCCTCGTACTCGATGGCTTTTCTGTCGATAAGGTCAACGATACCTACGAATTTGTCCTCTGAACCGATAGGAAGGGAAATCGGAACTGCTGTAGCACCGAGTTTGTCCTTGATATCCTGTACGCAACCGAGGAAGTCGGCGCCTACACGGTCCATCTTGTTGACATAGGCAATCTTCGGAACACCGAATTTGTCTGCCTGACGCCATACAGTCTCTGACTGTGGCTGTACCTTACCTACTGCATCGAAAGTTGCAATAGTTCCGTCGAGCACACGGAGTGAACGCTCCACCTCAACGGTGAAATCCACGTGGCCCGGGGTATCGATAAGGTTCAGCTGGTAAACATTCCCGTCATAATGCCAGAAAGCTGTGGTCGCAGCAGAGGTAATGGTAATACCACGCTCCTGCTCCTGAACCATCCAGTCCATAGTAGCACCACCATCGTGTACCTCACCGATCTTGTGAGTCTTTCCTGTATAGAAAAGAATACGCTCTGAAGTGGTCGTCTTACCGGCATCAATGTGAGCCATGATACCAATGTTTCTGGTGAATTTAAGATCTCTTTTTGCCATTGTCTGCGGGAATTAGAAACGGAAGTGAGCAAATGCCTTGTTAGCCTCTGCCATTTTGTGCATATCTTCTTTTCTCTTGTATGCGCCACCTTCGTTGTTGTATGCAGCAACAATCTCTGCACAGAGTTTTTCTGCCATAGAGTGGCCGGAACGCTTACGTGCAAAAAGTATCAGGTTCTTCATCGAAAGTGAAATCTTTCTCTCCGGTCTCAACTCTGTTGGCACCTGGAAGTTAGCTCCACCGACCCTGCGGCTCTTAACCTCAACCTGCGGGGTTACGTTTTCGAGAGCTTTCCTCCAGATATCTAGAGGAGCCTTGTCAGAATCTTTCATCTTCTCGCCTACCATGTCGATGGCATCGTAAAAAATAGAATACGCGATACTCTTCTTCCCCTGCAACATAAGATTATTCACGAAGCGTGTTACATTTGCATCGTGAAACTTAGGATCAGGAAGTAGAATCCTCTTTCTAGGCTTCGATTTTCTCATTTTTGTGAAAAATTAAAGTGAAAATTGGTAAAAAAATTACTTCTTAGATTTCTTTGGTCTCTTGGCTCCGTAGAGTGAGCGGGACTGTGTCCTGCCTTCTACGCCAGCGGTATCCAAAGCTCCTCTAAGGATGTGGTAACGCACACCAGGGAGATCCTTCACACGACCTCCGCGGACCAGCACAATGCTGTGCTCCTGAAGGTTGTGTCCCTCGCCCGGAATGTAGGCATTGACCTCTTTGGAGTTGGTAAGGCGTACCCTGGCGACCTTTCTCATCGCTGAGTTAGGCTTCTTAGGGGTCGTCGTGTAAACACGAAGACATACGCCCCTCTTCTGAGGACATGCGTCCAGCGCGCGTGACTTGCTCTGAGCGACAATGCTCACGCGTCCTTTGCGAACTAATTGTTGAATTGTAGGCATAAATGATTGTAAATCTAATATTTATGTTTCCCCCCAAACATTTGGGGCTGCAAATTTACGGATAATTCTTCAATTTACAAAGCGGAATGCGAACAGATTCACCATTTTTCAGATGGAGAGAATCCGTAGGTCCGGAATGGTGCGGTAGCCTTGTCAGGTGGTCTTGCGGTAGCTCAGGACAGCCCAGGTGGTCGTGAACGCGCCCAGACCGGCAAGGCTCAGCAAGTCCGGCCACGTGTCCGCCAGCGTGCAGCCCTTCAGGACAATCGAGCGCATCGCGTCGGCGAAGTAGCGCAGCGGATTGGCATAGGTGATCGCCCGCGCCCATCCCGGCATCGACTGGATGGGTGTGAATATTCCGCTCATCAGCATGAACACCATACTGAAGAACCAGATGACGAACATGGCCTGGCGGGCATTGTCGCTGTAGTTGGAGATCAGCAGACCGAAAGAAGCCATGACCACGATGTGGGCGAATGTGAAGATCACTATGTCCAGCAGGCTTCCCCGGCAGCCATAG
>ERZ780005.188-NODE-188-length-14904-cov-3.69921_pt1 | contig 14904 bp, 13 predicted proteins | sample MGYA00511874_ERZ780005 | MGnify/ENA primary metagenome ERZ780005 (study PRJEB29588, sample SAMEA2150310) | human gut metagenome | biome: human gut; feature: human-associated habitat; material: faeces | place: Denmark | collected 2008/2010 ...
CGTGCATAGGATAAGAATGTTTGGGGTTTTCATGTGTGTTGTTTGCGTTTTTTATGCGGTTTTATTCGCATCGCCAAATCTGCGAAAAAATCGGAACTACTCTACTGTAACGATGAAAAATCGGGTGTTGATGTTCTTGTCATGGGGTAATCCGGATAAATTTACGTATGGGGATTATGGCCGGGAAGATCAATGACAAAAAAGCCTCGACTGAATTGACAGCCGAGGCTAATATTTTGGGTTACATATCAATGTTTACCTTTTCGCGAGTTCGGAATCCAGGAAGGTAAGACCGCTTTCACCGCATCTTTCGATTTTGTTTACAATGGCATCGACAGAAGCCTCTTCCTCGACCTGCTCACGGACGAATCCCCAAAGAAAATCCTGAGTTGCTTTGTCGTTCTCGGCGGCAGCCACATCTACAAGGTCATCTATGAGTTTTGAAACGTGATGCTCATGATCTGCAACACTGGCAAAAACTTCTTTGACGCTGCCCCAACCGGAAGGAACGACATCAATCATGTTTACGCTAGCTTCACCGCCACGCTTTGCAAGATAGTTGGCAAGCCTTATGGCATGCTCCCTTTCTTCATCAGATTGTTTGTGCATCCAATGTGCAAAACCATTCCAACCTTCTTTCTCGAAGTAGAAAGCCATCTGGAGATACAGATTTGAAGACCATAACTCAGCAGTAATCTGATCGTTTACCGCATTCTGTAATTTTTCGGTAATCATAATCATTAAAATTTAAAAACATTCAGTTCTCAACCGCTTTATTAAGGCGTTGTTACTTGAGGGCGTGCAACTTACATGCCATTCCTTCCATTCTTTCCGCCATTGGTCATGGCTGACAATTTGTCCACTTTCTGCTGCCATATTGTTACTTCTGACGGCTTTGGTCTTGGGCAAACCAAAAGTCAAAGTCATTGACATTTCGTTTACCCTATACCGCGAAATGAAAGGCGACATCCGGGTCCTCTACAAAGACGCCACCAACGTAAAATCGGTCCGCAAGTGATTGTTTTTTTGCAAGAAGTCCTTAGATGCGGTCTGTGTCGTTCGAATGTCTATTCTTTGCTGGATAGGTTCACATTCAATTGGTTCACATTTATCATTGGTAGGGGATACTTGGCGCAGTTTGTTCCTGCAGTCTTGACGACCAGAATTCCACGCATCGTGCCTATTGCTACACTTAGGAAGTGAGGCATGATGTGGTTGACCGTAATGCTTTGGTCCTCGTTATAAACGATGAACTGGCGGAGATTTTTTACTTCAAACTCGAATTCGTACAAACACTCAAGCACTACATCTCCGTCAAGTTCATAACGAGTACCGAAAAACAAGTTGAAGGTGTCGTTTTCGACATCGGGTTGAATTTGTGTTGAAAAACCAATCTGAACTGCATCAGGATTGACATCGTCCCCTATTTTTCCCGGAGACATCATAAAGCTTACTTCGCTGACGGAAATAAGCCTCATCTGGATATTTACATTATCTTCCGCCATAGTAAGTTAATTGTGGGATGTTGCGTGAAAACAATTGAAACTCTGGCTGTTATAAGTTCCATCATAAGAATCGGACGGGGTTATAAATTCTTTTGCCGGAACGAATACGTATTTCACTTCGGGTGCTTTTTTTATCTCTACCACGGGCTCGCCAAGCACGGAGGCAATCTTCGCCAGTGTCTTGGTCGTGAATCCGTGAGATCCGGTGAGCCATCTTGAAATTTCCGATTCGCGTTTGCCCATCCGCGTTGCCAGCTCGCGCTGTGTCATCTTTTTCTTCTTGAGAAGATTGTAAATGCGGTTTGCAATGTCAATATTAAGGTTAACCTCCTCCATCACCTCAGGAGTAACATTGGCAACGCATCTGTCAAATAAAGGATTCTTTTTCATAACAAATATTATATGGTGATAGCTTCAATAATCATTTTAACTTTTTGGTAATCGTCGTAATCAGCATGAATCTTACGTGTCCCTATGAAAATTTGATGCTCAATGGAGCGCAGTTTGTTAACTATATCCAGTAAAATTGGATCATCTTCATATCTTTTGACTCTTTTTATTCCTCCATTGCCGATGATGAGAATCTTCCCTGATATTCTGATGCAATATAATCGTAATGTTCCGACTCCTTTCCCTCGTCTTTGTTCTATACAGAGCGGAATGGCTTTGATGTTATTCCCCTCCGGACGAAAGAGATTCTCACGAGCACCGCAATCGTCAATTATCTTTTTGATGGCAGCAATGATGGCATCAAAGTCTTTCTTTAATTGCGGATTTTCCAGATTACCATTATCGGACATGAATTTCTCGAACTCTGTCTGCGTCTCACCATCATACTTTGGTGAGTATATGCTAACATGATCGCTTTCTATGACGAGTTCGAGTTTTCCCATACGTTATATTGTTTTTCTGATCGCTAAGATACGGCATCTTTTTGACTTTCCAAACAAAACTTGACTTTTTTGTTAAGTTATCATTTGGCGGATTGCACGAAATAGTCGTTTCGATTCTCAAACAAAATGCGAAATTTTTGTAACTTAGAGGCGTAAATATGAATGCCCAATGGACCCTATATACAACTATTCCCTCTGTGCCGCGCTGCCGTTGATGCTGTTTTTCGGCTTCTATTTTTTGTTGGGCAGGACTCCGGAAAAGGCGATTTTTGAAAATTATCTGCGCTCCAGACGCATTATGGGTGTGGCAATGTTGTTGCTTGCGGCCAACTATTCAGTGCATTTCTTTATGAAAGTCCGTTTCAATGACGCTGATGCCGCAATCCTGATGAACCTGTCCACTTATTTCCTGTGCTACTGGCTGTTCAGTTCAGCTTTTACCACATTGCTTGACCGCAATTATATAACCGGACGCAGGTTATTGACACATATATCATTGTGGGTGCTGTACTCCGCGATCTCTTGCATTGTCCTGAAATTGTTGCCGGAAGGGAATTTTCAGACAGTGGCGATATTGGCCTTGGCAATATGTCTGGTCGCATATGGCTTGTTGCTGACATGGCGATTGCTCAGGACCTATCACATGGTCATCCGCATGTTCGATGCTACTCATTCAGACGATATAGGGGCCTATATCAAGTGGCTTTCCGTCGTCACTTATTGGGCTGTAATATTCGGCGTTGGCTGCGGACTGCTGACGTTCCTTCCCGACAGATATGTCTATATCTGGATTCTGATGTCAATCCCGTTCTACATCTATCTCTTCCTTTGTTATCTGAATTATCTGCTGTTTTACGAGCAGGTGGAAAGTGCAATGGAAACTTATAAAGATAAAGAGGAGGACCGCAGCGAGTCCGGACCGACGCAAGAAACGCCGTCCTACCATGCCGAAATCGCTGAGAGTATAAAGGGTTGGATCAATGCTGACGGCTACGTCCGGACAGGACTTACCATTAAAGACTTGTCGGAACAACTTCATACCAACCGTACCTATCTCTCCGAGTACATAAATACCACATACGGAGTGTCATTCCGTGATTGGATTACAGGGCTTCGCATAGAGTATGCGAAACGCCTGCTCGTACAATATCCCAAGTTGACGCTGGCCGATATTTCTGAGAGGTCCGGCTTTTTGTCACCAAGTCATTTTATCCGTCTGTTCAAAGAAAAAACCGGCTGTACTCCTACAAAATGGAGAAAATCATAGTAATGTGAAGGTTACTGAAATAGCCTAAACGACAAAGATGTGTGATTCTGACAATTGAAGGACTTTTTGTTTTCGGAAATCTGTCAGAAATGAATCCTCTTTGCTTTCTTTGTGCAGAGCATTTTACTGGCTTTTACGTGAAATGCGTTTTAAATCACTTGCTAATAAACAGCTTGACATTATGAAACGATTCTTTATTTCCCTTGCAGTATGTTCTTTGCTGGCATCTGCAGTTTCGTGCGAATATGACGCACCGAACATCAACTTCACCACCACTGTTACCAATGATTATTCAGAAGTCATAAAGGCTCTCCAGGATCAGACATTGACGATTGCTGAGAAATTGAAGATCCTCAATGACGCTCTTGAAGATCAGACATTGACCATTACCCAACAGGTGGATATTCTGAAGAAAGCCTATGAAAACGGAGTCCTCAAGTATGAGGATTTGTTCGGCAAACTGTTTGACCAACTTGGAAAAATCAAAGAAAGCACTGAAGAAAAACTCGACGCCATCAAGGGGGCGCTCGAAACAGTAAACGAGGACATGAAAACCAAGCTCAACGTCATCAATGAAGCAATCACGAAAGGAATAGTGGATGTCAATGCCAAACAAGACCTTATACTGACAGCATTGAACAGTTTGTCGTCGTATAAATTCACCAAAGACGAACTGTTGGAGGTCGGCGATGACTATCTGCTGGTCCACTCATTGTTCTGGAACAAGAATTTCGAAAATTATGAGGTCGTAAGGGCCCTTATGGACTTGATACCGATATCATTGCCTGCACGATATAAATTCTGGTACCACCAATCCTCAGGCAATTATCCATTTAGCGGAAGTGAGCCAACGAGTTTCTATGGACCGGCCATTACGGAAGGAGGAGTTTTCAATTGCGTAAGAGGTGCAAGCGATTTGTTCCTTGCGATTGACCTCGAATGGAACAGCGGCGCTCCACACTACAGGTCCGTCGGCGAGTACAACTGCTACCTGATAAAAAAAGTATATAAAAGCGGATATGCCTATTTCATCGTAGATAAGGGAGACAAGACAGCCGGAATCAAAGTCAAGCCGATGTCATCAATACCGAGCGGCGACACGTTTAATGATTATTCCAACGTAATCACATACGAGCATCGTTTCGAAGCCGAGAAAGGAAGAACCGGAGTCTGGGGCTACAGAGGCCTGGCAAATGGCCAATTTCCCGGAGATAAAGTTAAAGGTGTAGACTTTATATTCGTGAAAGACGAGTAACCGCTAAACACTTGATTATGAAAAGATCATTAACATTGACATTGACATTGACATTGACAGCGATCCTGTTCGTGCCCCTCATTGATATCGGGGCTCAGGAGCGCGGCAGCGGGACTTATCGCACTTGCACCTTGAGTTTGTATGGAGAAGCCGGCGCCACGATGTCGCATGGTATCGGCATTTCGAATGTGAATGCAGCTCCATGGACAAGCGTCTCCCCGGAAATCGGGGCTGGCGTGTCCTTCAACATACGCCCGTGGATCCGTCTCGGCCTGAACTACGATTTCTCCAAGTACGCCAGAGAATTGAGGTTCGACAAGTTACAGCCATTAGGAGATTCCGCCGGAGATGGCACCATTGACATTGACGGGAATCTCTCCGGAGATATTCTTCCGGACATAGACGGTTCGTTGACAGGGGACAGGCTTCTCCTTGAGAAAACCGGCGGACTCGCTTATACGAAGATGTGGACACAATACCATGCCGCCGACCTTACGCTGGAGTTCAACGTGATGGAAATCTGGAAGAACCGGACAGACAAGCGTTTCAACCTCTACGCGGGAGCGGGTTTCGGCTGGCTCTTCGCCGGGGGCAATACCTATAACATCGCCATGGGCAATGAGCGCTGGAAAGAAAAGTACAAGGAAACCACCGACATCTGGCTTAAGGCCGAGAATACCCGCCACAACTATAATACAGGATATGTTCCAATGCTGGTTTCCGCGGAATTCGACGTGAGCCCTATCGTGACATTGGGATTGCAAGGCAATTACAAGAGACTTTTAAAGTGCGACAATGCTCCGAAAGGAATCGGTACCGTGTCCATGGTCGTGAGGCTGAATCTTCTCGGCGGAAAGTCCGGATACGTGAGCAAGTCCGGCAAATTACGTGAATCCGAGAATGCTCTAGCCGCAATGAGGGACATGAATGAGGCTGTTAAAGAAGATTGTGAGGATTCTGTTCATTCACTGAAGGATGACCTTGCGGACTCCGAGAATGAAGTGGCCAGGCTGAAGTCTGAATTGGAAGATCTCAAGAAGGAGAATGATGCGCTCAAGTCGCAGGCGGAAGAGAAGCCGAAAATGTCACGTGACACCATCGGCAACATCTGTGTCATGTTTGATTTCGACAGCAGCAAGTTACGCAAGCAGGCCAAGACAGAACTCGATGATTTCGCAAAGAGGATAAAGTCAACAGAGGTCTACGAGTTGTTTGTTACAGGAGAGGCTTCTGCAAGTGGAGATAGCAGATATAACCTGAAGCTCAGTGAATTGCGCATTGACAGCGTTATCAGTCACCTGAGCAAAAAGGGCATCGATTGCAGCCGGGCATATCGCCAGCCGCTCGGCGACACAGGAAAGGATTCGTCGAAATCAGCTCAGCGTGTCACGATACTTATTGTCTCTGATTGACATAATGTAGCTTGTGATGAGTAACGTATGGGCTGACTGAAATGACCTTTTCATTCCTGTTTCGGAATCAGGCGCTCCTTCTGTGGAACCGATTTGCAATAAACAGAAGAAATGTCTATCTTTAGAATTCACTGACAAACTAATAGACAACAGCCATGGGAAACGGAAAATTCTTGCAGTTCTTGACTTTACTGCTATGCCTTTGCTTCGGATATTTCACATATAAGGCTTATAGTGATGTCCAGCAGGTTAAGGAAGAAAACGCGATTTTGCATGAGGCTCTGGATTCGCTGCTAGTCGGGTCGACGATGACTTCACCCGATGCTGAGCCTGATCCTCTGTCGGCAGCTTCAAGCATATCTGCATTTATGGATGAACTCATCACAGACGCACACAAAGAATACCGCGCCGGCAAGAAGGCCAATGCCAAAGAGCCGTTGAGGATTCAGGTGAAATCTTCTTATCGGATGGAGGACAGATATGTCAGTACCCGTGTCGAAGACCCTGAAGTGCGTGGAAATGCTGAAGGAATTGTCAAGCTTGACATCGCAATAGACAAACTTGGGTACGTCAAGTCCGCCAAGTTGAACTCGGCTTCTACGATTACAGATGAGGAGGTAATCGAGGCCTGCAAGAAAGCGGCACTCAAAACCGACTTCAGTAGCAACTATGACGTCACGATTCAGCGGGGCACGATCACGTACACTTTCTACAGATAGGAACCAAACATTTGTCAGAACATTGACAATGCCGACTGTTACCCGACTTGTCCGGAAAAACCGCCATATTTTCCGGACAAGTCGTTACTATTCAGTGACTTATCCGTGCTAAAACGTTTTCTCGCGGACAAATTGTAATGCCATATACACTTGTCCGTAAAACTGCCCTGTTTTCCGGACAAAATCGATTATCTTGGTCAAGTACACGTCATGATTATGCTCGGCTGTAGTGAATCAGGTGACTTTATGGCCTGCCAGGATATATGTGTAAAGCATATTGACAAAGTCGGCGAGATAAATGGCAGGATAAATGGCGAGATAAAATCATTGGGTTCGGCAAGGCTCTGTCTGAGGTGTGAACTCCCACGTCCGCACACGAAATTCCGGTCATCTGCCTTGCGGGACGAATTCCGGCGGCGGGACGATGCCACGGCCTTCTCCGTAACACATTGATAATCAAGCATCGTTTATTTTAAGCGTGGATTTTTGAAGATTTTTTGGCTACTAATCCACACTGGATTTGATAACTATCTATAAATCAATCTATTGGAAAAATTGATGTGGCATTGTCCCGACAATAAAAGTACGGAACCACTGAACATAGAGTTTCCGTAACTGAATAGCGAATAAATGGTGTAAATATCGGCCCAATTTTAAATGCTTGGAATGAAAAACACTGGCTCAAGCCAGAACTTCAGGAACAACCGGAACTGATGCAAGTGAAATTAACCCTACATGTTCAACCTGACCCAATAAATGACCCAATAAATGGCCCAATAAAATTGACCGAAAGACAGGAGTTAATTTTGCAAATGTTTGCAGAGGACAAAAGTCTGAGTAGGGAAAGGATATGCGAAAAGACTGGATTATCAGATGGTACAATCAAACGCGAGATTGCATTCCTAAAAAAGTCAGGATATCTGGAACGTGTCGGGAGCCTTAAAACTGGATATTGGAAAGTAAATTCGCGCTTCACGCGCCCCGTTTCCCGCTCCGATGTTTAACAAATGTTTAACAAGAAATAAAAAATCGGCCTTGTAGATACCTACAAGGCCGATTTTCGTGATTCGGTTGGGATTCGAACCCAAGACCCACAGCTTAGAAGGCTGTTGCTCTATCCAGCTGAGCTACCGAACCATCCTGATGTTTCATCACTGGAGTTGCCTCTTCGTGAAGAACGGACTGCAAATATAGGCATTTTTTGTTTAATGGCAATATTTTTTTGACGAAAGTTTCGAGATTTTATTGTCGATGCCGGGGCGCGCTGACAGGAAAAAACCTGCAAAACATCCACTTTTATAAATTTTAATAGAAGAAAATCCCACTTTACCCTCTAAATTCAAATTTTCTAACTTGTTGAAAGACACACGCATAAAGATTTGTGACCAAATTTTTCGTCCACTTTTTGTCCACTCGTTGCAAAACGTTTTTACTTAGACGGTAATTTTGCATGAAAAAGTGGAGCAATCCGCACATAATTATTCTATAACCAATAAAGTTATGCGTAAATTTTTAGTTGTATTGCTTATGTTTGCTAGCGTGCTAGCCTTCGCTCAGCAACATAGTGTCAATGGAACGGTCAAAGACCAGAACGGACAGCCTGTCGTAGGACTGACCGTATTGGAGCAGGGCACCAAGAACGGTGTCATCACCAATGTCGATGGCCGCTATGACATTAGAGTATCATCATCAGAATCAATTCTGGAATTTTCCGCATTGGGCTATTCTACAGTAACCGAGAAAGTCGGCGGACGGACTAACATTGACGTAGAAGTCAAGGAAACCGCAATTGCCCTCGACGCGGTCGTGGCGATCGGATACGGCTCGGTTAGAAAGAAAGACCTCACCACGGCGGTTTCGACGGTCAATACTGAAGACATGGCATTGAGACCGGTCACTGACGCATCAGGATTCATCCAGGGAAAAGTATCCGGAGTTCAGGTGACACAGACCAGCGGACAGCCGGGAAGCGGTATGGTCATCAGAGTCAGAGGTGCATCATCCATCTCATCTACCAATGACCCTCTCTATGTCGTCGACGGAGTGCCTGTCGGAACAGGAAACTATGCAATCTCATATCTCTCACCTAACGATATCGAGTCAATGCAGATCCTGAAAGACGCCTCATCAGCAGCGATTTACGGATCACGTGCAGCCAACGGCGTCGTGCTCATCACTACCAAGCAGGGCAGCAAGGGTAAAGGACCTAAGATCAATTTCAGCGCATATGTCGGACTCTCAAATGTGACTAAGACATACGATGTGCTCAATGTCGACCAGTACCGCGAACTCCAGAAAGAAATCGGCGTTGCCAATGTCCCTGAAGGACTCAAGGACGAAACCGACTGGTTTGACGAGACTTACCGCACAGGAATTACACAGAACTACCAGGTCTCAGTATCGAATGCCAATGACAAGACCCGTTACTACATGAGCCTCGGTTACAGCAACGAACAGGGTATCCTGAAAGTCGCATATAACAAGAGGTACAATGCCAAGGTCAATCTCGAATCAGATCTCTTCAAATGGATCACCGTCGGAATGGACGTTGCATACTCCAACTACAAGAACAACGGCATCATCTCAGGTACAGGTTCCAACAGAGCCGGTGTTGTGCTTTCAGTAATCAACACCCCTACATATGCCAAGCCTTGGAGCGAAACCAACCCTGACTGGTACTGGACACAGTTCTACGGAGCTAACCTTACGACTCCTTCAGAGAACCTGGCCAGGACAGAAAACAACTTCGACCAGACCGACAGGGCAGTGATGTCAGCATTCGCGCGCATCAACTTCACAAAGCACTTGAACTTCAAGAGCACAGTCAGCATGGACCGTCGTTGGGTTCACAGCTACTCTTTCCTCGACCCTATCCATACATCATACGGAAGGACACAGCACGGAGAAGCATCTGATTCCAGAAGCGACGATAGGAGAATGGTTTATGATAACATATTGAACTACAATAATGTATTCGGAAAGCACTCCCTCGAACTCATGGGCGGTATGTCAGCCACCACATCCGACTGGCAGCAGCTTACAGGCTCGAGAAACTATTTCTCACCGGACAACAACAATGCGATTTTCGGACTGAACGGAGGTAACAAAGGCGGTCTCAGAGGCCAGAGCCAGAGCTGGAGCGAATGGGCAATCATGTCATACCTCGCCCGTGCAGCCTACAACTTCGACAGCAGATACTACCTCACCGTAGCGTTCAGAGCCGACGGCTCCTCAAAGCTTGCTCCGGGACACAAATGGGGATATTTCCCGTCAATGTCAGCAGCATGGAGAATTTCAGGCGAAAACTTCATGAAGGATGTAAGATGGCTGAACGACCTCAAACTCCGTGTGGGTTGGGGACAGCAGGGTAACCAGGAGGGTCTCAGCGACTATGCTTGGCAGCAGATGTACTCGACCAACTACTATGACTGGACAGATTCCAAATATGCTGACGCTGTTCCTACACTCGGCGGAAAGTCCAACATCGGTAACAGGGAACTTACATGGGAGACAACCTCACAGTGGGACCTCGGTTTGGATCTGGCCGTGCTTAACAGTAGACTTACATTCACTTACGATGTCTATCGCAGATATACCAAGAACCTGTTGATAACTGTCCCTATGCCGTCTCCATATTCTGACCTTATCAGAAATGACGGAGAGATGAGCAACTGGGGTATGGAATTCGCGATTTCATCTGTTAACTTCGACAAGAACGACTTCAGGTGGACAACCGATTTTAACCTCTCTTTCAACCGCAACAAGGTCGAGAAACTCACCCTCCAGAAAGTGTATAACTACACATCTACATCCGAAGCGCTCAGTGAGCAGGTCGTAAGGATGACAGAAGGAAAACCTCTTTCATGCTTCTACGGACTCACAGCCAAAGGCGTTGATCCTGAGACCGGTATGATTGTTTACGAAGACTACAACAAAGACGGCAAGATCAATTCTTCTGACCGTCACTATATCGGCGACGCAAACCCTGACTTCATCTGGGGTATGACAAATACCTTCAGCTATAAGGGATTGAACCTCAGCGTCCTCCTCACAAGTTCCATCGGAAACGACATCTATAATGCGTCAAAGATCGAGATGATAGGTATGTACAACGGTTCCAACCAGATTACCGATGTGCTCCGCAGATGGCGTGTTCCCGGACAGGTGACAGACATCCCTAAGGCAGGCGAAGTGGATAACCTCAAGGCTTCCACAAGATGGATTGAGAACGGCTCTTATCTGAAAATCAAGAACATCACTCTCTCCTACGATTTCTCTGGCAAGTTCCTCAAGAAGCTGAATCTCACCAAGATACAGCCGTATATTACACTTGCCAATATGTTTACATTCACCAAATATTCCGGATATGACCCAGAAATGAGCCAGTACTCAAGCGCTACAAGCATGGGAATCGACTGGGGTACATACCCTAACGTCAAGACTGTGACATTCGGTGTCAATGTGGATTTCTGATGACTAAGGAGGCATTAATATGAAAATTATAAATCTTATTCTTTCGGCGGCTGTCGTTGTGGCATTCCAGGCTTGCGACCTGGATTTGAATCCCCACACATCCTACAATGAAAACAACGTGAATGTGAAGAACGACAGCGAAAGCCAATATTCTACCAGAACAGATATGTTGGGACTTCGCAACTCCCTGTATAACAGCTGGGTAAAAGATATCCAGGAAAAAGGATACATGGATTGGCTCATCACTACCGAGACCAGAAGTGACAACGCATATTGCGGCAGCCCGTCCACCGGCGCCATTGTCGCCATCGAGGCCAACAATCAGGATCCGGCCAATTCCAATGTCGCCCGCGACTGGGACTGGTACCTCAAGCAGATAAGCAACGCCAACAACATTATCTGCAACATTGACAATATCTTCGAGAAAGATACTTCCGCAGTGAAGATGACTCAGAAAGAGCACGACGAGTGGAAATCCGAGGCATTGTGCTGGAGGGCTTTCAATCTCTTCAGGATGGCCCAGCTCTGGGGCGACGCTCCTATGATTACCGTCATCCCTCCTGAAATCACATCAGAGAACATCGAGGACGTTTACGAGGACTATTATCCGAAACGTACTCCTGTAGATGAGATTTACGGACAGGTAATCGAAGATCTCAACTACGCCTGCGACAATGCTCCTGATGTCAATTCGTCTGACAAGTATCTGTTCTCCAAGGCTTTCGCGCATGGTTTGAGAGCGAGAGTCTATGCGGAGAAACAGCGCCAGGACTGGAATCAGGTTATCAATGACTGTCTGGTAGTCGAGGGCATGGGCTTTTCACTCGTGGACAATTACGGCGACCTCTGGGGCTATAACGACGATGATGCCGTAAGAAACACCAAGGAATCCATCTTTGAGGTCACCTGGTCACGCAACTCCGGAAACTGGGTATGGATGATGTATCACCGCAATGCCTACAATCCTTCAGACAGTTACTCATGGGCAAAATGGACTACACCTTCCAGAAGTCTTGCAGCCGCTTATGATGCGGCCGGTGATACTGAAAGGAAGAATGCGTCCATCGTTTACGACGAGTGCGGCTGGAGCCTCTACTATCCTGCGGCAAAATATGCTTTCATGCATAAGGTTCCTACCAATGCCAGCAGCATGATCCTCATGCGTCTCGGAGAAATCTATCTCCTTCATGCTGAAGCTCTTGTGATGACAGGCGATCTTGACAACGCATATATCTATACGAACAAGACCAGAAACAGAGCCGGCCTCGCGAACCTTCCTCTTTCAGTGAAGAGCAGCAAAGAGTCGATGCTGAAGGCCGTTCTGGACGAGCGCAGGCTTGAACTTGCCTTCGAAGGCTTCCGCTTCTTCGACCTTGCCCGTCACGATATGATCAAGGATGTGCACAATTCAATGTCAGATCCTTCATCACCGAACTATGATTCATATTGGCAGAAACGCACACCGCTTACGGATGAAACCATCCTGTTACCGGTACCTCAGACTGCCATTGACAAGAATTCGAATTTGACACAAAACCCTGGATATTAGACATGAAGTATTCTTCTATTTGTGCTTTTTTGGCGATGGCGTTCATGATGTCATGCAGTTGCGATTCGAAAAACTCGCCACAGACTCCGGACCCTACACCGGAGCCGACACCGACACCTCAGCCTGCAGTTGAAGGAGCCTACTCTTATACGACAACTGCGGATAAGTCCAGCCTCTTCGCGGAGAAAACAATCTCTTTCGGAAAGACTGCGTCAATGTCACCTTACGCGGTACGTTTCACTGACGATACCTACCAGACTGTTGACGGTTTCGGTGCAGCATTGACAGTAGCCTCCTGCTACAATATCCTGAAAATGCCTCAGGACAAGAGGGAGGCCTTCCTGAAACATATGTTCGATACTGAGACAGGCATAGGAAGCTCATTGATAAGGGTTTGCATAGGCGGCTCTGACTTTTCCATCGAGCGTTTCACCTGGTGCGACACCAAAGGAATCGAGAACTTCGCTCCGGCAGAATATGACGTGAAATATGTCATTCCGGTATTGAAGGAAATCAAGAAGATCAATCCTTCGCTGAAAATAATCGGCTCTCCGTGGACAGCACCTCGCTGGATGAAGAAAGCGGTCAATTCTGATGTTGACTGGTACAGCTGGACAGGAGGTACTCTCAAGCCTTCATGCTATCAGGACTATGCTGAGTATTTCGTGAAGTGGATTCAGTACATGAAGTCGCAAGGGCTTGACATCTATGCCGTTACGCCGCAGAATGAACCTCTCAATGCGGGTAATTCAATGTCGATGGTAATGCATTGGGACGTGGCCAGAGACTTTATCAAGACAGCCTTGGGACCTGCTTTCAAGAAGGCCGGACTGGATACCAAGATTCTCGTGTTCGACCATAACTACAATTATGACAACATGAGTGACCAGGCCCAGTATCCGCTCAAGATATATGCCGATGCCCAGGCTTCCGCCTACATCGCAGGTTCCGCATGGCACAACTACGGCGGAAACGTGTCCGAGCTGGACAAGATAGTAGCCGGAGCCCCTGACAAGGAATTGTATTTCACAGAGGCCTCCATCGGCACTTGGAATTACAACTTCGGATCCTGTCTTATCAATGACATGAGAGATATCTTCTTCGGCCTGCTCAAGCGCGGCGGAAAAGGTGTCACCCTGTGGAATCTCATGCTGGACGAGAACAAGGGGCCATATACAGATGCCGACGGTTCTTGCAAGACATGCTACGGAGCGGTTACCATAGCCTCTTCCGACTATTCGTCACTTGACTATTACACTCATTACTATAACATTGCGCATTGCTCGAAGGTTATAGAACAGGGTGCAGTCAGAATCGGAACCAAAGGCTATACCGCTGACGGACTGGAATATCTCGTCTTCAAGAACCCTGACAATTCCTACGGCGTGATTATTCTCAATGAAAATTCTGATGCCAGGCAGCTTGTCTTCATTTCGGCAGAACATTCTGTGAAATGCGACGTTCCTGCCAAGTCGATAGTTTCTTTGAAATGGAAAGATTAAAAGATTAGAATAATGAACAAGATATTGAAAACTATGGCATTGCTTGCAGTGCCAGCAACAGTTGCCGTTTCCTGCAAAGATGACGGAATGGACGTCAAATTCACGGACAAGGGTCCTGAAATGACGATTGAAAGTTGTGCAACTGAGGCATTTATGGGTGATTCAGTAAGATTCTCCATAAAGCTGAACGATGAGTTCCCTCTTTCTACATTGAAGGCGAAACTCCTCTTCGACGGCACATCGGTCAGCGATTTGACAATCCGTACCAAGACATACGGAACATATGACGCGGCCATTTTCGTTCCTCTCCTTAAAGATATTCCGGACGG
>ERZ780005.218-NODE-218-length-12966-cov-5.59661_pt1 | contig 12966 bp, 13 predicted proteins | sample MGYA00511874_ERZ780005 | MGnify/ENA primary metagenome ERZ780005 (study PRJEB29588, sample SAMEA2150310) | human gut metagenome | biome: human gut; feature: human-associated habitat; material: faeces | place: Denmark | collected 2008/2010 ...
TGCAAACGCCGAAGTCCAAACACGTGAGGAAGGGGGAAAATTACAATTAATATTCCCCTTTCTTTTTTTTCATACAAACATTAAATAAATATTTTTTTATCTATATTTTTCAAAAAGTGTTGGACTTGCAAATATAATTTGTTATACTTAAAATGAATCATTTTTTGGAGGCTATCAAATGGAAAAAGAATTTGCTCAAAAGAAAGTTCTTTTTACAGAAACGGTGCTCCGCGACGCAAACCAATCTTTGATTGCTACGCGCTTGCCGTATTCTAAATTTGCCGACATCCTTCCCACCATGGACAAAGCCGGTTATTACTCTGTCGAGTGCTGGGGCGGTGCGGTTTTCGACGTGTGTTTGAGGTATCTCGACGAAGATCCTTGGCAACGTTTGCGCAATTTGCGTAAGGCTATGCCCAACACGAAACTTCAAATGTTGCTCAGAGGTCAAAACCTTCTCGGCTACAAGCATTATCCCGACGAAATCGTCAAGATGTTCGTTGAAAAATCCGTTGACAACGGCATCGACATCATTCGTATTTTCGACGCGCTCAACGACGTGCGCAATCTCGAAACCGCAACCAAAACGGCAATCAAGTGCGGCGCAACTGTTTCCGGCGCAATCAGCTATACGCAAAGCCCCGTCCACACTCTCGAAGCGTTTGCAAAGCTTGCAAAACAACTCGAAGAAATGGGCGTTGCAACCGTCTGCGTGAAGGATATGGCAGGCACGATGACTCCGTTCGAGGCATATGAGCTTATCGGCGCAATCAAAAACGAGGTCAAAATCCCCGTCGTTTTGCACACGCACTGCACCACGGGTATGGCGTATATGACGTATATGAAGGCAATCGAGGCAGGCGTTGACGTCATCGATACGGCAACCTCTTGTTTCAGCGGCGGCACCAGCCAACCCGCAACCGAAACCATCAACATCGCACTCAAACAACTCGGATACGAAACGGGACTTGACGATGCGGTGCTCAAAGAAGTCAACGACTATTTCAAACCCATCAGAGACGGCTATCTCAAAGACGGCACTCTCAATCCCAAGATGCTCACGACGGATACCGACGCACTCACCTACAAAGTGCCCGGCGGTATGCTTTCCAACCTCGTGTCCCAACTCAAAGCGCAAAACGCTATGGACAAATTCGAGCAAGTGCTTATCGAAACGCCAAAGGTCAGAGCAGATCTCGGTTATCCGCCGCTCGTCACTCCTATGAGCCAAATGGTCGGCGTGCAAGCAACCAATAACGTTCTCAGCGGCGAGAGATACAAGAACATCTCCAAAGAAGTCAAAGCATATTGCAGAGGCGAGTACGGCACTTCTCCCGCGCCTATCAATCCCGAAGTCGTCAAAAAGGCTCTCGGCGACGAAAAGCCCGTCGAAGGCAGATATGCCGACACTCTCGAACCCGTCTTTGAAAAGACCAAAGAAGAGCTTAAAGGCATTGCAAAGAACGATGAGGACGTGCTTTCTTACATCCTCTTCCCGCAAGTGACCGAAAAGTATTTCGCGGCTCGTAAAGCGAAAGAAGAAAAAGTGGTCAAATACACCATTTCTCCCGTTGAAGAATAAGAGGTGAACTATGAACGATATCATTCTTTGCGGAATCTTGAATAGAACCGACCCTCTCAAAGTGACCGACGCGCTTTTGCTTGCACTCATCGGCATCGTGGTTGTGTTTATCGTCTTGATTTTGCTTATGCTCATCGTTTCGCTTGTCGGCAAAATATTCGACGGAAGCGAGAAGCTCAAAGAAAAGCATCCCGAGTGGAACGACAAGGTGCAAAACCTCAAAGCCAAAATGACGTTTTGGAAAAAGGATAAAAAAGGAGAGGACGTTGCATCCGAAAAGGTCGAGCAACCCCTTGCAAAAGGCACTTGCGGAGAGCTTAAACTTATCAACACGGACGAGCGCGACGCCGCTATGATTATGGCAATCGTCGCAGACCAGACAAATACGCCGCTCAACGAGTTGCGTTTCAAATCCATCAAGAGAGTGGAGGATGAAGAAAAATGATTTACAAAGTTACGTTAAACGGAAAAATTTACGAAGTGGAAGTTGAAAAGGGCGAAGCCGTCATTCAAGCCGAATACGAAGCCGCGCTTCCTCAAAGCGCACCCGCAGTTGCGGAAACTTCCGCTCCTACACAAACTGTCGCATCGGCCGCACCTGCCGCCGCACCTCAAAGCGCGGGCGCAAATTCCGTCACGGCACCTATGCCCGGCACAATCAACGCCGTCAAGGTCGCAAGCGGTCAACAAGTCAAAAAGGGCGACGTCCTCTTTATCCTCGAAGCGATGAAGATGGAAAACGAGATTTACGCCGACAAAGACGGCAAAATCGGACAAGTGTTCGTGCAAAAGGGTGCGAGCGTCAACACCGGCGCACCGCTTTGCGATTTGAACTGAGAGGTTTTGTATGGATATAGGCGAAATCTTAAAAAATATATGGAATAGCAGCGGCTATCACCTCTTCGGCGAGGCAGGCGGTTGGCAAAACATCGTCATGATTATAGTTGCGCTCGTATTCCTTTATCTCGGCATCAAAAAGCAGTTCGAGCCGTTGCTTCTTGTGGGCATTGCGTTCGGTATGCTTCTCACAAACCTTCCCGCGCTCGACGGCGACAAGATTTTCCATCCGGAGTGGTGGACGGGAGCCGAGGCTGTTGAAAAAGGAGTGGATTATCTCCACGTTCTGCAAAAGGGCGGCTTGCTCGATATGCTTTACATCGGCGTCAAGACTGGTGTTTATCCTTGCTTGATATTCATCGGCGTCGGCGCAATGACGGACTTCGGGCCTATGCTTTCTCGTCCAAGTTCTCTCATTCTCGGCGCAGCTGCGCAAGGGGGTATATATCTTGTCCTTATACTCGCTGCCGCAATGGGATTCACGGGCGGTGAAGCGTCGTCGATTTCAATCATAGCGGGTGCGGACGGACCTACGGCAATCTTCCTTACAAAGTCGCTTGCTCCGCATTTGCTTGCGCCTATCGCGGTTGCGGCATACTCGTATATGGCACTCATTCCGCTTTTGCAACCTCCGTTTATGAAGTTGCTCACCACCAAGAAAGAGCGTATGACCGTTATGCAAACAACACGCAAAGTCAGCAAGAAAGAAAAGATTATTTTCCCGATTCTTGTTACAATCGTCGTGTCCTTGCTTTTGCCCTCCGTTGCGCCTCTTCTCGGCAGCTTGATGTTCGGCAACCTTTTGCGCGAGTGCGGCGTCACCGAGCGTTTGAGCGATACGGCACAAAACGCGCTTATGAACATCGTCACGTTGTTCCTCGGCATTTCCGTCGGCGCAACCGCAGTCGGCTCGACCTTCCTTACCTTGTCTACGCTCAAAATCGTGTTCCTCGGTCTTGCAGGTTTCGTGCTCGCAACAATCTGCGGCTTGCTCATCGGCAAATTGCTCTACGTCGTTTCAAAAGGCAAAATCAATCCGCTCATCGGTTCGGCAGGCGTGTCCGCAGTGCCTATGGCGGCGCGTGTTTCCAACACCGTAGGACTTCAATACAACAAAGGTAACTATCTTCTCATGCACGCCATGGGACCCAACGTTGCCGGCGTTATCGGGTCGGCGGTTGCGGCAGGTTTCCTTCTTGCCGTCTTCGGCTAAAACCGTCTGCTTTACCGAATAACTGTGTCAACGCCCGTCTGCTCCAAAATCACGTACGTTTTGTACGTTGGGTTTTGTTTCAGACGGGCGTTTCCTTGTTCTTCATCTATTTGAGAGCCTTAGCCAGTTAAAACCGTGTCTTTCGCGTTCTTCATCTCAATATCGCGGTTTTATACGTTTTATAAATCTGATTTCGAAGCCGCACAAACGTTGCTCGTAGACAGGCGGAGCCGAATAATATAGAGCGACGAAGAATCATTGTGAGCATCCACTTTTGCCGTTGCAACTGCAGAGCCGCCTCAAAGTTGCAACCCCTTACGTCACAAACAAATGCTCTGATTTGTTTGTGACAGGACGTTTGCGCCAAAATATTTGTCAAGCCATCTTGAAAAGATGGGTGACAAGTGTTTTGCATTCGGCGCAATTACTTCACGATTTCTCCCGTTCGCGCCGATTGGTATATCACCCAGTAGCCGCCGCTACCGTCTCCGACGGGAAGCCAAACGCAAGCGTTTTCAAGTTCGGACGGAGGATTTTGCTTGGAGCTTGCAGGCACTCCGTAACATATGAAAGACGGCTCGTCGTCGTTGAACAACACGCCCACGACATAGTAATCTTCGCCCGTTTGAACGTGCGCCCATTTTGAATTTGCAACGGCGTCGTTCAAAATCTTTTCTTCAGGGTAGCGCACGAAAAGTTCGTCGATTTGCGGCTTTACGGCATAATAAAAATTGTTGCCGTCGTATTTTGTCCATTCGTCAAGATTTAAGTCTTTGAGTGTTGCGCCTATCGTGATTTTATCGCCGGTTTGTTCGTTTACTTGTGCAACGGGTTTTGCATTTTGCGCTTGTTTGTTCGCGCACGTTTCGGCGGTTGCTTTCAGTGCGTTTTGTTTTTGAAATTCGTCTATCCTTTTCAATATTTTGCCGTTTGGAATATTGCCGCCGAACATAGTCAGCGAGCTTGACCTGACGACGCATCCGAAATTAGATTTTGCACAAAACGGCACTTCAAACTCCGTATTGGTGTCGTGAAGTCCTATTTTTGCGATATTGTCACCGACAAGATACAGCGTTGCGTTTGAGGGTCGGAAGTCGAGGTTGCACGAACCTTTGACAGTATTTTCCGAACCTGTCGCGCCTTTGATTTTTACGATACCCTTGTGTCCTGCGCCGCTCAATACGACGATTTCTTTTTTGCTTTCCATAAACACCTCTCGTATATGAATATGCCTCTATCAATCCGCTTATTCCGTTTTTACGAAACCGTTTGTGCGAGTTGTCGACCTAAACCGATAAACGCATCGGTATTTTTTTAATATAAATAGATAAAAGTGTATAAATATTTTTTGCAACAGCGTATGGACATCCGCGCCCGATTGTGTTACTATATAGACATATTATTCAATAAAACAGGAGAAGAATATGAGGGATCTCAAACACTTGCTTTACTTTGAAAACCTTTTGCAAGAAGCCAACAACGAGCTTGTTCAAAAGGCAGTCAAAGAAGACGGCAAACTTGCGCTCGGCTACACGTGTTATCACGTCCCCGAAGTGTTGCTCAACCTCGACAACTGCGTCAGCGTAAGATTGCGCGCGCCGCGCACGGGGTCGGTGGACATCGCAACCTACTATCTCAGCCCGTTCATTTGCGGATTTGCAAAAGCGTTGCTCGAAAGAGGCATCGAGGGCGGGTACGGATTTTTGTCGGCATTGTTTGCGGGCGAAACTTGCAGCGAGATGAACAGAACAATCGAACATTTCGAGCTTTTGCGCCTTGTGGACAACGACAAATTTTTCGTCAGCATTTTCGATATGCCGTTCAAAACCAACGAACACTGCCTTGAAAGCTACGTCAACCAAATTCGTCTTAAAGTTTTGGACAAACTCAAAGACGTTTACGGCGTTGACACTTCCGACGAGGCTATGAGAAAAGCCGTCGAACTGCATAACAGAGTTTGCAGAGCCATCACGGCAATCGGAGAATTCAGGAAGGAAGAGAATCCTCGTATCACGGGTTACGAATTCCACGTGCTTTGCCTTGCGACGTACGCATGTCCCAAGTATCTCATCGTCGACAAACTCGAAGAGACGCTTGAAGAAATCAGACACAGAGAGCCCGATCCCAAGAAATTTTACAGAGCGAGAATCGTGCTTGCGGGCAGCGAGATCGACGATCCCGACTTCACAAAACTTTTCGAGGACAGCGGCGCGTACGTGGTTGCGGACAGATACTGCTTCGGTTCGCTCCCCGGAAGAGAGGAAATCGTGCTTAACGACGGCGAGGACGTGCTTACGCAAATCTGCCGCCACTATATGAAGACCTGTCAATGTCCGAGATATATGGAACACGAGAAAGTCGAGGACAGAAGAGAATACGTCAAACACCTCGTCGAAGAGTACCATGCGGACGGCGTCGTGTACGAGCAGCTCAAGTTCTGCGAGTATTGGGGCTATGAGCGTGCGCTTGCGTCTTATATCATGATCAACGAATTCGGCATCCCCGCAATCGCAATCGACCGTCAATACACGGCGAGCGCGTCGGGACAACTTCGCACGAGGATTCAAGCGTTTGTCGAAAGCCTTGAAATCAAACATATCCAAAAGGCAAAAGCCGCTAAGGCGAGCAAGTGAGGTGGATTATGGCAAAGAAAAAATACGGCGGATACAAAAATCTGCACGAAGATAAAACCGGACTTCTCAAACACCGCGAATGGCGCGGACTTAAAGATACGCTCGTCGACTATTGGCGTTGGCTCGTAACGTGGAAAGACATGATTGTGATGGTGCTCAAAAACCCCGTCGCCGTCGTCAAAGGTCTTTGGAGATATCGCTGGATGGCAACCTATCTTTCTACGCCCGCTTTTGTTGATCGTCACACCGAAGGCTTGCGCGGACCGCAACTTTTGATGACGCATCTTCATTTCAACATGATCGTCAAGCACGCAACGGGACTTATTCTCACCGCGTTCGAGGCTGACGAAAAGATGTTCCCCAAAAACAAAAAGAGCAAAAAACTCGTTTGCGTGGACGAACTTATCCCGGCAGAGTTTATCGCAGGTTTCCCCAACCTCAAAATGTACCCGATGCAAACCATGCCCATCTTCCTTTCAAGCATGGTTGACCAACTTGTCGTGCCGCCATACCTCGACGCAATCGAGAGCTTCGGCGTGCCTGCCGACGTATGCCCTCTTCCCAGCGCGGAAGCAGGCGTTTGCGTCGAAGACGATTATCCCAAACTCGGCAAGTGCATGATCACCTGCAATATGCCTTGCGATGGCTCTATCATGACCACGACGTTCCAGGACAGATATTTCAAACTGCCCACGCACGTGTACAACGTTCCTTTGAGATACAAGGGCGAGGACGTGCAAAAATACGCCGTCGACGAAATCAAAGATATGATCAAATTCGTCGAAGAGCAAACGGGTGAAAAGTGGAATTGGGATACGTTTATCGCCGCGCTCGAAAGCTACAACAAGCAACTCGATTTCGAGCTTAAAAAGTGGGACGTCAACAAGACCAAATATCCGCAAATGACGGGCGCTACGTTCTGGCTTTATAGGCTTTATTACTATCATCTTTCGGGCGGCTACGACAAACGCTTCCTCAAAGTTGACAAAAAAGTCAACAAGATTATGGAAAAAGCCTATGCAAAGAAGACGCCGTGCAGCAAGGAAATGCGCCACCGCGCAATCGTGTGGAGCTGCCCTGCAAACTATTATACGTCTTTTGCAAACTGGCTTGAAAACTGCTGGGGCATCAACGTGGTTATGGATATGGAGACCATGATTTCCTATCTCAAATTCCGCACAGACACTCACGAGCATGCTCTTGAAGACCTCGCAAAGACCTACCAGCGCGCAACGATGCGTACGCATACAAAAGGCGGCTATGCAAACGTTCTCAACGAGTGTTGGAGAGTTGCCGAAGAATACAACGTCGACACCATCATCATGTACGATCAGATTTCGTGCAAGGGAATGGACGGACTCGTCGGTATCTTCGACGACCAAGCAAGAGAGAAGGGCTACAATTTCATCTGGGTGCAACAAGACCTTATGGATTCAAGAACCATATCTCGCAGAGATATGCGTGAACAGGTAAACAAATATATGACAACCGTTTTGCAAGAAAAACCGTTGGACGAGAGTTTGCTCGACTTCGACGATTCGGAAGCATGGTAAGGATAAAAAGGAGAAAAGAACTATGAAATATTTTGGCGGATGCGACGTAGGTTCAACCTACACCAAAGCAGTCATCATGGACGAGAACGGCAAAGTCCTCGCACACACAACCATAAAGAGCAAAATCAACGCCGCTCTCTCTGCGGAAGCGGCTATGAACGAAGTCGTGGCGCAAGTGCCCGAACTTAAAGGCGACGTGAAGAACCTCTCCTACCTCGTCGGTACGGGCTACGGCAGAAACAAGGTCGCAACGGCAGACGAGAACATCTCCGAAATCTCTTGTCACGCTATGGGCGTTCACATCACCGATCCGAGCGTAAAGGCAATCATCGATATCGGCGGACAAGACATCAAGGGTATCGCAATCGACACGGACGGCACCGTCAAGAACTTCGCAATGAACGACAAGTGCGCGGCAGGTACGGGACGTTTCTTCGAGGCAATGGCTCGCTCATTCGAGTTGTCTTTGAGCGATTTTTCAAAGCTCTCGCTCAAAGCGAAGAACGTCATCCCCATCTCGGCACAATGCACCGTTTTTGCGGAATCCGAGGTTATCTCTCTCGTGGGCGAGGGCAAACCTATGGACGAAATCGCGGCAGGCATCGAGATGTCGGTTGCAAAGAGATGCTTCGTCATGGCAAAGAAAGCGGGCGCAACGGACAGTATCACGCTTTCGGGCGGCTGCGCAAAGAACGACGGACTCAAACAAGCGATAGAGCAAGTGTTGAAGATCAAGGTTATCGATCTTCCCATAGATCCGCAACTTATGGGCGCACTCGGTGCGGCGGAATACGCAAGACAAAAGGGCTTGGCTCAATAAGGAGGCAATTATGAGTACAGGAGCAATCGTCGGTATCGTGCTCGGAAGCATCGCAGCAGTTTTGCTTCTTTTCTTCCTCGTCACGTTCACTGTTTACTGGTTCAACCTCGACATGAAATTCATCTATTGGTTTTACAAGAAGATGAAGGGGCATTATGACCACATGGAGCGCACCCACAAGTTGTGATGTGCCAAATCGCGCCTAACTTCGGCAGAGGCATCCGCCTGCCAACTCATTTACGCTTTGTAAATTAGGGTTGTCAGTTCGGATGCCTCTTTCTTGTTATGCATCGATTTGGCGCACCACAACGAGGTGCGTTCTTCATCTGTTTAGCGCATTATAATGGTGATGTGCTTAATCAATATCTAAATTTTCATATAAAAACAAGTCACAATTCAAAAATTCTGCAACCGTCATATCAAATCCGTCGGCAATGTAAACAAGCGTTTTTAAGTTTACGCCCTTTGCTTTCCCTTTCATTATGCTTTTAATCGTGTCGTGCGATACACAGGCTTTTCTTTCCAGTTTGTACTGCGTCATATTTTTTTCTAAAAGCAATTCTTTAATTCTTTTTGCAACCGCACTGCTAATATTCATTTTGCACCTTCATAGGGGTTATACTTCACCACGAGTCTATATTGATGTTTTCACAAAATACGGGTTAAAAATCACCCAAATTATTGACAGTGTGAATTAATTCGGTTAAACTATGGGTGAAAATTAACCCATAGGGGAGGTTGCTATGGAAGAAGTGAGTTTTAATACGGAACCCCCAAAGAATAACAACACAAATAAGAAAGCAATAATCGCCATAGTGATTGGAATAATTGTTTTTTCGATTATCATTGCGGTTATAGTGGTTGCTGTTGATGGCGAATCGGGGGAAAAGACGGTTGATGTTTCAAACACATCATTAAGTGCCGATTATACGGAATTATTAGGGTATTCTGCAAGTATTACAGGTGTGGCGAAAAACAATACAGGCAGGGACTTATCGTATGTGCAAATTGAATTTTCAGTATATGATTCTGCGGGCAATAATCTCGGAACAGCAGTCGCAAATATAAACAATTTAGGTGTTGGCGACACGTGGCGTTTTGATGCAACGCTTTTAAGTTTTCCGAACACTCGTCCGTCAAGTTATAAACTTGCCGATGTGACTTATTTTTAAGTGAGGTGATTGTAATGTTTTTTGTATACTGGATGCTAGCCTTTTGCCTCGCAATGATTCTAGTGTTTGTTGTGTTTTTGGTCGCTAAAAATAGCAATACCAAAACAAATTGCACTCGCAATGAGCAACTAAATAAAAAAGCTATCGAGTATTTGAAAGATAATGATATTAAAGTTTCAAAAACCGTATATCTATCTGATTATTGGACTTATAGCCGAGCCGATATATGCAAAAAGCAGATTAGTGTTTCTGCCGATTGCAAGAAAATAGCATTAATGGATTATGAATCTCAAAAACTTTCAGTTGTAGATTTCGCTAACATCGTAAACTATGAAATATATGAAAACGGAAGTCACGCTACATATGGCGGTGGAGTAGCGGGTGTATGGAGCGGAATTTTCGGTGCCGAAACGACGGGTATGACCAGAGATTTAAGGCTAATTATTAGATTAAACACTTATGAAAAGCCGCAGATAGTTTATGATATAATATCAAAAACGCCATTGAATATCGGCGTAAGCAAGACGAGCGATATTTATAGCAATTGCATTTCGACTTTGCAAGAAGCGGTATCGCTTTTAGAGGTTATCAAACAAGAAAACAAGGGTAATTCAAAATAACCATATTAACAAAAAAACAGTATCCGCTTTTTTTGAACGTGCCACAGGCACGTTTTTTTATTAAAAACAAATTAATTTGCCATATTGATAAAATTTTACTTTTTTTTGGAGAAAATTGATGTATAATGATAATAGGGGTGAATGGGCAATATTGCCTTTTTGCTCGCATCAAATCGAAATATGTTCCTTTCGGAACGAAAATTTTTATTAATAAAAGAGGTATGTTATGAAAAACATCGACTTGACAAAGTACGGCATCACCGGCACAACCGAAGTGGTTTACAATCCGTCCTACGAGATGCTTTTCGAGGAGGAAACAAATCCCGCTCTCGAAGGTTATGAAAAAGGACAAGTCAGCGAACTCGGCGCAGTCAACGTTATGACCGGCGTTTACACGGGGCGCTCACCCAAGGATAAATTTATCGTCGTTGACGAAAATTCCAAAGACACGGTGTGGTGGACTTCCGACGAGTACAAAAACGACAACCATCCCGCATCGCAAGAGGCATGGAAGGCTGTCAAAGACATCGCTGTCAAAGAGTTGTCAAACAAGAGATTGTTTGTCGTAGACGCATTCTGCGGTGCAAACCACGACACTCGTATGGCAATCCGTTTTATCGTCGAAGTTGCATGGCAAGCGCACTTTGTCAAAAATATGTTCATCAAGCCCACCGCCGAAGAACTTGAAAACTTTGAACCCGACTTTGTCGTCTACAATGCTTCAAAAGCAAAAGTCGAAAACTACAAAGAACTCGGTCTCAACTCCGAAACCGCGGTCGTGTTCAACATCACGAGCCGCGAACAAGTCATCATCAACACTTGGTACGGCGGCGAAATGAAGAAGGGTATGTTCTCCATGATGAACTACTATTTGCCCCTCAAAGGCATTGCGTCTATGCACTGCTCGGCAAACACCGATATGGAAGGCAAAAACACCGCAATCTTCTTCGGACTCTCCGGTACAGGCAAAACCACTCTTTCAACCGATCCCAAACGTCTTCTCATCGGCGACGACGAGCACGGCTGGGACGACAACGGAGTGTTCAACTTCGAGGGCGGTTGCTATGCAAAGGTCATCAATCTCGACAAGGATTCCGAACCCGACATCTACAACGCAATCAAGCGCAACGCTTTGCTTGAAAACGTCACTCTCGACGAAAACGGCAAGATCGATTTCGCAGACAAGAGCGTGACCGAAAACACCCGTGTTTCTTATCCTATCGATCACATCAAGAACATCGTGCGCCCGATTTCCGCAGCTCCCGCCGCAAAGAACGTCATCTTCCTTTCGGCAGACGCATTCGGAGTGTTGCCGCCCGTGTCCATCCTTACGCCCGAACAAACTCAATATTACTTCCTTTCCGGTTTCACTGCAAAACTTGCAGGTACAGAGCGCGGTATTACCGAACCTACGCCGACGTTTTCCGCTTGCTTCGGTCAAGCCTTCCTTGAATTGCATCCCACAAAGTATGCAGAGGAGCTTGTCAAAAAAATGCAAAAGAGCGGCGCAAAAGCCTACCTCGTCAACACCGGTTGGAACGGAACGGGCAAGCGTATCTCCATAAAAGATACTCGTGGTATAATCGACGCAATCCTCAACGGCGACATCGAAAAAGCACCCACGAAGACCATTCCGTACTTCAATTTTGAAGTCCCGACTTCTCTTAATGGCGTTGCCACCGAGATCCTCGATCCGCGCGACACTTATGCCGACGTCAACGAGTGGAATCGTAAAGCAGAAGACCTCGCAGGTCGTTTCATCAAGAACTTTGCGAAGTATGAGGGGAACGAGCATGGAAAGGCTCTTGTGCCCGCCGGCCCTCAACTGCACTAAATAGCGAATAACTGCGTCAGAGCCTGCCTCATAAACAGTCACGTACAATGAGTACGCTCCTGTCTATGTTGGCAGGCTCTTTCTTGTTCTTCATCTATTTAGTGCAGTTGAGTTAAAAAACACTTATATATGCGAATAGCTTTGTCAAAGCCCCTCACCCGACAACTCATGTACTTTGTGTACATTAGGGCTGCCGTTTGAGGGGCTTTTTCGCGCTCTTCATCCGACTGAAAACCGTTGCTAAGGCAATTGCAATCGCCTGGGTTATGTCATTCAGAGGAGCAAAGCGACGTGGGAATCCCCTAAATAGGAGTGAAAAATATGGTGGCGATTGCCAAGAGCCTTGCTAGGTTTTCAGAATGCTAACCGCGCAGAAAATCTTTGCTATCAGTTCGAGCAGGGACAAAAACTCTTGCCGCAGTTTCGCAAGATTGTCTGCTTGGTGTTTAGCGTGCAAAGCACGCAAGCGGATACTTGAAAATTTTGTACGCTATACTTGCGATAATTTACATCATTTCCCTTCCGGGAGATTGCCACGCTTACGCTCGCAATGACAAAAGAGTGGGGACACCCACACCCGAACGGACATTTGTTCGGAGCGCACTTATTAACGGTATGTGTTTATTCAAAGACGGAACACGAGCCGCAGCGGCGGCGAGAATTTGAGCGCCGAGCTTGACGGTTGTACCGTCCGACTGCGCC
>ERZ780005.222-NODE-222-length-12567-cov-3.52864_pt1 | contig 12567 bp, 9 predicted proteins | sample MGYA00511874_ERZ780005 | MGnify/ENA primary metagenome ERZ780005 (study PRJEB29588, sample SAMEA2150310) | human gut metagenome | biome: human gut; feature: human-associated habitat; material: faeces | place: Denmark | collected 2008/2010 ...
TCAAGAGCGTGGAGATGAAGAACAACACCACTCCTTACATTGTTCTTTCCAGAACATCAGACGAATTCCTCAAGAAACTCTTCGAGCAGGAAGTTCCTGAGATTTATGACGGACTCATCACTATAAAGAAGGTAGTCCGCATCCCTGGCGAAAGAGCCAAGGTGGCAGTAGAATCATACGATGACAGAATCGATCCTATCGGAGCCTGCATCGGTGTCAAGGGATCACGTATCATCGGCATCGTACGCGAACTCCGCAACGAGAACATTGACGTTCTCCAGTGGACAAGCAACACACAGCTCCTCATCCAGAGAGCGCTCAATCCTGCTAAGATATCTTCTATCGACATGGGCAAGGAAGAGACAGACAAAATCAAGGTCTTCATGCTTCCTGACGAAGTCAAGAAGGGCATCGGAAAAGGCGGTTGCAACATCAAGCTTGCAAGCATGCTCGTAGGCAGGGAGATCGAAGTTTGGAGAGAGATTCCTAAGGAAGAAGGAGAAGAGGAGGGAGATGACGAGGACGTACTCCTCAGCGAGTTCAGCAATGAAATCGATCCTTGGGTCATCGAAAGACTCCAGTCGATCGGCTGTGACACAGCCAAGAGTGTTCTGGCATTGGATCCGGCAGACATCGCAAAGCGTGCAGACCTTGAAGATGAGACCGTTGCCGATGTTGTGAACATTCTCCGCGCAGAATTCGAAGAGGAATAGAAACAATGGCCGGTGACCGGGAGAAATCCTGAACCGGCCACAGTTTGCGGCACAAAATAGAGTATAGTATTAATTTTAAAGGGGTTTTTATGGCAGAAATCAGACTAAACAGGCTAACAAAGCAATTCAATATCGGACTTCAGACTCTCGTTGATTTCCTCAACGGGAAAGGCGCAGAGTTGGAAATGAATCCTAATGCAAAAGTTTCGGACAAATTCCTTCCGGACCTCGAAAAAGCTTTCGGCAGCGACGCCAAGGCAAAAGAGGACTCAGACAAAGTCCAGATCAAGTTAAAGGAGATCATTGAAAAAGGATCGAAGAAGAAAGAAGAAGAGGAAGAAGAGCCGGCAAGTGGAAACACTGTCATAATCAGAGGCGCGGCCGGAAACCGATTCACTAAACAGGAAGAAGAGGTGAACGTTCCAGAGGAACCAGTCAAGGAAGAAAAATCTGAATCTGAGAAAGTCACCGTAAAAGAACCTGAAACAAAGGAACCGGAAGTCAAAGTACCTGAGGTGAAGACACCTGAGGTGGCGGAGCCTGCCGTGAAAGAACTTGAGGTGAAACCTGAAGCAAAAATCGAGGCTGCACCTGTCCCTGTTGCCGCAGAGCCAAAAAAAGAAGAACAAACAAACAATATGAAAGTCGAGACGGTAACACCTTCTCAAGAACCGTCAAAAGAGGTTAAGACGGCTCCTGTCAATGTTGCAGAACCATCCGTACAAACCCCTTCGGAGCAGGTTCCAAATCCATCTGTCAAGAAATCTGATATGAAAAAGAGCGACAGAAACCTCAATCAGAAAGAATTCAATCCGAAGGCGGACAAAGCCAAGATCAAGGCCGAGCACAAACTCCAGAAAGCCGCATCAAGCACAGAGGATGAAAGCAGTTCCGTAACAGGCGGTCTCAAGATTGTCGGCAAAGTGGACCTTTCACAGTTCGACAAGAAGCCGAGCAACAAGAAGAGAGAGCGCATTTCCAAGGGAGGCAGCCAGAAAGTCGATGTCAATAAGATCGACGCTGACGAGAAAGGCGGAAAAGACTCCAAGAAGAACCGCAACGGCAACAACAATAACAATAACAACGGAGGCGGAAACAATAACGGAAAGAAAGATTTCCGTGGCGGAAAAGACCAGCAGGGAGGTGGAAAGAACAACCGCAGGAAGGACCGCAACAACGACCGTTTCAAGCCAGCCATGACTGAGGCCGAGCAGGAGGAGATGCAGAAGGAAATCCAGAAGCAGGTGAAAGAGACCTACGCCAGGATGAACGACAGCAAGAGCAAGAACAATTTCGGAGCAAAGCACAGAAAGGAGAAGAGAGAGCTCGCATCCCAGAAACTTCAGGAGGAGATGGCTCAGGAGGCAGCAGAGAAGAAGATTCTCAAAGTCACCGAGTTCGTTACTGTCAATGACCTTGCAACATTGATGAACAATACTCCTGTAAACAAAGTCATCGAGGCATGTTTCAGTCTCGGTCTCATGGTGTCAATCAACCAGAGACTTGACGCAGAGGCACTTGTGCTTGTTGCTGAGGAGTTCGGATACAAAGTAGAGTTCGTGACCGCGGATATCCAGAATGAGATAAACCAGGACACTGAGGAGCCTGAGAACGAGGCGGATCTCGTGACAAGACCTCCTATCATCACAGTGATGGGACACGTTGACCACGGTAAAACATCCCTCCTCGACTACATCAGACAGACCAATGTCATCGCAGGTGAGGCCGGAGGTATCACACAGCACATCGGTGCATACAACGTGGTACTCCATGACGGACGCAGGATTACCTTCCTCGACACCCCTGGACATGAGGCCTTCACAGCCATGCGTGCACGTGGTGCCCAGCTGACCGACCTCGCGATTATCATCATCGCAGCCGATGACGCGGTCATGCCACAGACAGTCGAGGCCATCAACCATGCACAGGCGGCAGGCGTCCCTATGGTGTTCGCCATCAACAAGATAGACAAGCCGGGTGCACAGCCTGAGAAGATTCGCCAGCAGCTCGCGCAGATGAACATCCTCGTCGAGGACTGGGGCGGCAAATATCAATGCCAGGAGATTTCAGCCAAGAAGGGTCTCAATGTCGATAAGCTTCTCGAGAAAGTCCTTCTCGAAACCGACCTCATGGACCTCAAGGCCAACCCTAAGAAACTCGGAGTCGGCACAGTCATCGAATCCTCACTCGACAAGGGCCGCGGATATCTCGCGACAATCCTCGTCCAGGACGGAACAGTACATACCGGAGACATGATGCTCAGCGGATGCTACTACGGACGTGTGAAAGCCATGTTCAACGAGCGTGGCCAGAAAGTCGAGACTGCAGGTCCTTCTACCCCTGTTTCAATTCTCGGTCTCAACGGAGCACCTAGCGCCGGTGACAAGTTCAATATCATGAACGACGAGAAAGAGGCCAAGGCCATCGCGAACAAGCGTGAGCAGCTCATCCGAATCCAGGGCATCAAGACACAGAAGCATATGACCCTCGAAGAAATCGGTCGCCGTATTGCCATCGGTAACTTCAAGGAACTCAATATCATCGTCAAGGGTGACGTGGACGGTTCGGTAGAGGCACTCTCAGATTCATTTATCAAACTCTCTACAGAAGAGGTTCGTGTCAATGTCATCCACAAGTCGGTGGGTGCAATCTCCGAGTCCGATGTCATGCTGGCAACCGCATCCGATGCGATTATCATCGGATTCCAGGTACGTCCTTCATCTGACGCAAGAAACCTGGCAGAGAAAGAGGGTATCGAAATCCGTCTCTACTCTATCATCTATGACGCCATCAATGAAGTCACGGACGGTATCGAGGGTATGCTCGAGCCTGAGAAGAAAGAGGAAGTCACAGCTACCGCAGAGGTTAAGCAGACCTTCCACATCTCCAAGGTCGGAACCATCGCCGGCTGTCTCATCAAGGACGGCAAGATGCTGGCAAAGAGCAAGGTACGTCTTATCCGCGACGGCATTGTAGTCTATACCGGAGAGCTTTCATCTCTCAAGCGCGGCAAGGATGACGCCAAGGAAGTACTCGCAGGAATGGAGTGCGGTATCGGCATTGACAAGTACAATGACGTAAAACCTGGCGATATCATCGAGGCATTCCAGATTGTGGAAATCAAGAGGACTCTGTAAAAACAATTCATATAATCAAAATGAGGCTGGTTCATAATCGAATCAGCCTCATTTGTTTATATCCAGTTCTTCTACAAACGGAAGCAAATATAATGAATTCCCGGTCACTCAACTTATGAGAAAACAGAAAGTTACCTCAACAGCGAATATGGAGAACAACCAAGTACAGACGCAAGATTCAGCACGGCTTCAGACTCGGCCTTGGAAATGTCCTGCTTGTTCTGCTCATAGGCACGAATCATCCGCAAAGACACTCCTGAACGCTCCGACAGTTCCTGCTGCGTAAATCCTGCTGACTTCCGCTGCCGCTTCAATGAGGATATCCCCGTCTCGGATGCAGCCATAATTTTCAATGCTGAAGCAACAAACTTGCTGAGGTCCGCCTCATGAAATGCAGGATACATACGGATGACACGACGTTCATCCATTCCTCTTTTCTTCAATGCTTCAAATGACATTCCCGTAAACCATTGAAGATAAGCAAGTGCCCAGCCGGTCCAAAAAATAACAGAACGATCTTCAAGCACATAGTCGAACCTGTCAAAACGTCCGCCGGTACTTTCAATAATACTTTGGGCCAGATCAATGCCGGACATTCCCACAAGAAATCGCGGATTGCCGCTCTCAAAATGACGTATAACCCTTCCGGCAAGCATCCGGTCATAGAACTCGCCGATACCCCCGGCACATGACATGGCTCCATAATCCAGAGCCACGGCAAGATTGCGCATAGCATCTTCCAAATACAACTTATCGTAGGCGCGAATCATCATTTTTCCAGTTATTTCTTACAATATCTATAACATATATGCCATTCAAAGTCGATTCTCCCCTTTCTTTTCTGAAAGACTCCCGGGCGGTCCTGTCCCGAGCGAATTTTTTCGGATAATATGTCTGATTGTCAGCGAGAACAGATTTCGAATACACTAGATGCCGAAAAGCATGTTCGCTTTTAAGAACAACTTGTTCTCCAAGTTTCCCAAGCCTCATGGCCCTTCCCAATTGCTCCAGTGAAATAGTATTGTTCAGGAATGCTGAAGCAAATGAAAAGTAGGAATCATCTGCCCTGTATCCACGTATCACATCCACATTCTTATAATCCGGAAGGAACTCAGAAAGGATATAATCTTTTGCGGCAAAAGGAAGTCCCTGTTCGATAACGAAAGTTCTGTTTTCCAGGAGAATCGCAAGCCAGTTGAGTATATGAAACTGATTATCGGACAAGTTCAATATGCTCAATCCATCCGTTTCCAGCTCATACTCATTAGCAAACCCGTCCCGGTTTTCAGCACAGGCCCACTCCTTGGCCAATTCAATATGCTCTGTACAATAAAAGCCAAGACCGTAATCATTTCTCGTATTTCCGAACCCGAATTCAGGTCTCTCTATGATATTGACAGAACCATGATATAATTTCATCTTCATAAATACTCACGTTATAACGTCACTTTTTGCAAATATAATGAATCATCAACAGAATGTCAATAGTTTAGCGAGAAGACGATGCTGACTCTTACCTTTTCATCGACTTGTTTTGACGCGCCCGGCCGGCGGTGAGGCCGCCGGATACTATTCCGTTCTTGGAGCTATGCTTCTAAGCTGGGCCTCAAGGACTTTGGCCAGCCTGGCATGTCCCTCATCAGAAGGATGAAGTTTGTCAGTGTCATGAGGGAAATAATCCGCCTGCTCACTCATGTTCGGAAGAAGACCGGAAATGGCGTTCAGGTCAATGACAGGAACCGACCATATATTGCCGGCCTCCTTAATGGCCTGAATGTAGGCATCCACGTACTCTCCACAGCTGTTAGTGTAATTCTCATCAGGCTGCACATTGTTTTCAGCAAAATTCGCATAACCGCGATGAAGAGGAGTCATCAGAATTATCTGCTTGCGCGGAAACATCTTCTTCAGCAGCTCCATTGCAATATTGATGCGTCCCTTGAATGTGGATTTGTCGAAAACCAATGTTCTGTGCTGTCTGGTTTTCATTGACTTCATCTCTCCGGCGGCAGCCTCCACCTGGACGGTCTCCTCATGGTACCACTCACCGACATTGACACCGGCATTGAAATCATTCGTTCCCATCAGGATGAGAATCGCGTCGAAATCCTGACCATGGTCCTTTTCCAGACGGCCCGCCTGAACAGGAATCCTGTCCCATTGGCGCCCGTTTTCCGCGTAAGAATATGGGATGATGCCGATATCACGGCTCATGTACCAGTAATACTTCTCATTCCCGTTGTTCGCATTGCTGTCCGAAATAGAATCGCCGAATATGGCGACTCTGGCACCGCTCCATGGATGTTCATTCTGAGCCTTCGTCCGGATTCCTGCAAACAGGAGCAAGACCAGCATTGTCAATGTCTTAAGAATTTGCCTTCTGTTCATTTTATGAATCATTTATGTTGCAAATATAATGAGTTCTCACCTCTGATGCTCAAAAAATGTATGGCAAACTCTCAATGCGGAAATTGTCCAACAAACCGGGCCATACCTGCGGCCTACAAAAAAAGCGTTTCAAAACTCTCGTTTCAAAACGCCCTCGTGTTGAGATACCACGACTCGAACGTGGACTAAGTGAACCAAAATCACTTGTGCTGCCATTACACCATACCTCAATTCAACTTGGCAAAGATAGGATTATTTTCCTTTATCACCAAACGTATTTCCCGCCATGCGGACAAAATCCACATATCTTTCACCTGCAAAGCCCTTTTTCCCGACCTTGACAGTCATCGGAAGCAACTGCAAGTCGAACGAATCCAGAACACTTTCGAGCGGAGAAACTCCCCTGCGAACAGCCGAATCATCATAAAGAGAAACGAACAGCACCCTCATTTTCCGATTTGCTGACATGAGTTTTGTCAATGCTGATAGAGACTCCCTGCAATGCTGACACTTGGTATCGAAAAAGAAAACGTATGTACCCGACGGCAGACGGCGGAGATTCCAGACACGGGACCTTGCATTGACCTTAACCCCTTCTGACAGAAGCCCTGAGGCCTTCAGGATAGAATCCGGGACGCCGCCGGCAGCCAGTGTTCCGTAGATTTTCAAGCCCGGCAAACGCGAACCCGGCATTGACCTGGACATAAGGTCCGACATCGTCCTGGCGTAGCCGATGACATTGACAGTATCGGCAGGGGTATCCCAGATGTCTGGGTGTGACAATATATACTTGTCAATGAGATATTTGTCGGCTTCCTTGTATCTTCCGTCGTATTTATCTGACATCCAATAGAATACGTCACCGATAGTCTCTTTGAAAGCAGCAACGTCAGGCAGAGACTGAGAGGCAATCCTGTCCGTCAAGGCATTCACATCATCCACCTTGAAGTCATCTCCAAGACTGCCGAAAATTCTGTCAAGCAAAGCATTCGATTCATCACTTCCGTACTCGTAATCATCTGAAGCATAAATGTTTGCCAGCATTGATTCAAGAGCGGGAACATCCAGACGACGACCGAGAATGACATTGTCCTTCCCTATCAGGAACATCTGCGGGGTCTTGAGTACGCCGTACTTGAGCTGGAAATCCGACTTCACTTCAGGGTCCCAGAGATGATGGACGTCCACCATAGGCGACTTGATATCCAGACGCTTGTCCCTGTACTCTCGCCACGAAAGACTGTCAGCCCCGGCATAGACCGCATAAAGATCCAGCGGATGCTTTGATAATGAAAGACTTGTGCGCAACATCACCGAAGTCACGAGGCAGTCCGGACAGCCGGTGTCATAGAAATAAAGTATGCTGTAACGCTTGGACGGAGCGCCGAAAAGAGTCAAAGAATCGCCGCGGGAATCCTCCATTGTCAATGCAGGAGCACGTTCACCGATGAGGGAACTCCTGTTGAAATCCGCAAAAATCCGCGCATTCATAAGGTCAATGTCAGTCTTCATTCTGACCTTTCCGGTAAAAAACCATTTGTCTGCGATGTCTATCGAAACCGCCTCTGCACCCATCACCGGAGACGACATGTAATCTGCATATAATTTCAACGCAACATGCTGACGCACAATGGAATCCGTGCAGCTTTCAATGATAGCCGCGCAATCCTGCTTCTGGTCTTCCGGCCTGATTGCCTCAAGCGCACGGACATATTCATCCAGTTTCGCGTCTAGAGCCTTCAGAGCAGATGAATCCACCTGCTGCGCACCCGAAGTTATGCAGGTCAATGCCAGTGCAACTGCCAGTACCATTGTCTTAAAGTATCTCATGACGCTCATATAAATTACAGATTATCATTGACGTGAACTCGCGCCGAAGGCGGAACAAGTCATTGACATTGACCTGATTCCGACAGTGGCATTGACCTTGCCCTAGGCCTTTGCGGCCGGCAGGACGACGCCTTCCGGCAGGAAAAGCGAGGTGTTGCCGTGGTGCTTCAGGATGTCACGCACCGCTGACGATGAGATGTGCGCAAACTCCTGAGCTGTAGGGATTATGATGGTCTCGATGTCAGGGGCGAGCCTTCTGTTGGCGTCGGCTATTGACCTTTCTGTCTCGAAGTCGATCATGTTTCTTACGCCACGGACGATGTGGCGGATTCCGAGTTCGTGACAGGTATCGATGGTGAGGTTGTCATACTTTATGATGCTTACCCCGTCAAGGCCCTTAACTGCCTGACTGATAATATCTATGCGCTGGTCCATATCGAAGAAGCCGCGCTTGTCCTGATTTATGCCGACGGCCACGATGACCTCGTCAAACATTGTCAGGGCACGTTTCAGAATATTCAGATGACCTGCTGTAAATGGATCAAACGATCCCGGAAACAAAGCTTTTGTCATACGTTTACAAACTATATCTGCCAGTCTATCGGGGACTTGCCCTCAGACATGAGAATTTCATTGGTTTTGGAAAAATGACGGCAGCCGAAAAAGGCGCCGCGAGCAAGTGGCGACGGATGAGCCGCCTCCAGGACATGGTGTCTGGAAGTGTCTATCAATGCCTTTTTGCTCTTTGCGAAATTGCCCCAGAGAAGGAAGACCACTCCGTTGCAATGCTGTGATATATAACTGATTACAGCATCGGTAAACTGCTGCCATCCGATAGCGCTGTGAGATGTAGGCTCCCCCGCACGGACAGTCAGGACAGCATTGAGAAGAAGTACTCCCTGGTCCGCCCATTTGCGCAAATCAGGGCATCCGCTCATCTTTATCCCGAGGTCGGACTCTATCTCCTTGAAGATGTTTTTCAGGGACGGAGGGGCCGGGACGTTCTCCGGAACGGAAAAAGACAAGCCCATGGCCTGTCCTGCTCCGTGGTAGGGATCCTGCCCCAGGATGACGACCTTGACCTTGTCAACAGGTGTAAGTTCGAAGGCCTTGAATATCTCCCCTCCCGGAGGAAATATCTGCCGGCCTTCAGCCTTTTCTTTATGAAGATACTGTACCAGAGACGTGAAGTACGGTTTTGCGAACTCGTCCTTAAGCGCCTCTTTCCAGCTCTGTTCTATTCTGACGTCCATTACGCGAATATGAATCTGACGACATCCTCGATGTTGTTCACATACTGGAATGTCATGCCTTTGATGTACTTCTCATTGATATCCTCGATATCCTTTCTGTTGTCCTCGGAAATCACGATAGTATCCACGCCGGCTCTCTTGGCTGCAAGAATCTTCTCCTTGATACCGCCGACAGGCAGGACTCTTCCGCGGAGCGTCATCTCGCCGGTCATCGCAATGCCCTTTCTGACAGCGACTCCCTTGAGTGCGGACAGCATTGAGCTAACGAGTGTTATGCCGGCTGACGGACCATCCTTCGGGGTCGCGCCTTCCGGAACATGCACGTGGATGTCTTTCTCGGCGAACTCCTTGGCGGTCATTCCTGCCATGTCTGGATGGGCCTTGATGTACTGGTATGCAATAGTTGCAGACTCTTTCATCACGTTTCCGAGATTACCGGTCATGCTGAGCGCACCCTTGCCTTCGCTGACTGAACTTTCGACGAAGAGGATTTCGCCTCCCATCTGTGTCCATGCAAGACCTGTCACCACGCCGACTCCCTCATTTCCATTCTGTTTGTCATGGAAAGCCGTCGGCAGTCCGAGATATTCCTTGAGGTTTTCCTTCTTGATGACAGAAGGATAGTACTCGCCCATGGCTATCTTCTTGGCCGTAACGCGGGCAATCTTCGCAATCTGCTTTTCAAGACCGCGGACACCTGATTCGCGGGTGTACTGGTCAATGATTTCAGCCATGGCAGCCTTGTCGATTTTCAGGTCCTTCTTGCCGATGCCGTGCTCCTCGAGTTCCTTAGGGACTAGGAATTTCTTGGCGATTTCCATCTTTTCCTCTGCAAGATATCCGGTAACATTGATAAGTTCCATTCTGTCGAGCAGGGCCGGCTGGATGGTCGAAATGTCATTGGCAGTGGTTATGAACAGCACGTGCGACAGGTCGTAATCGACGTCCAGATAGTTATCGTGGAATGTGACATTCTGCTCAGGGTCAAGCACTTCGAGGAGAGCCGATGACGGGTCGCCCTTGAAATCGCTGCTGAGTTTGTCTATCTCGTCCAGGACCATGACAGGGTTTGATGTCTTGGCCTTGGCGATGCCGTTGATGACACGGCCAGGCAATGCGCCGATGTATGTCTTGCGGTGTCCTCTGATTTCCGCCTCGTCATGCATACCGCCCAGTGCGATACGGACATACTTCCTGCCGATTGCCTTGGCGATGGACTTTCCGAGGCTGGTCTTTCCTACTCCCGGAGGGCCGTAGAGGCAGAGAATCGGGGATTTCATGTCGCCCCTGAGTTTCAGGACGGCAAGGTACTCGATGATTCTCTCCTTGACTTTTTCCAGTCCGTAGTGGTCCTCGTCCAGGACCTTCTGGGCGTGCTTGAGGTCAAGGTTATCCTTGGACATGTCGTTCCATGGAAGGTCCAACATGAATTTCACGTAGTTGTACTGGATGCTGTAGTCCGGAGATGACGGATTGTACTTCTCGAGCTTGGCGATTTCCTTTTCGAAAATCTCCTTCACTTCCGCAGAGCAATTCTTCTTGGCTGCCTCGGCACGGAGTTTTTCTATCTCCTCATCCCCGTCCATACCGAGTTCCTCCTGAATGGTACGGAGCTGGTTGTTAAGGTAATACTCCCTCTGCTGCTGGTCGATTTCGTTCTTGACCTTGGAATTGATTTCCTGCTTGATTTTCAAGAGTTCGACCTGGGTGTCCAAGACATTGAGCAGCTGCATTGCCCTTGTCTTCATGTCCTCGTACTTGAGCAGTGTGACTTTGTCGTGGAAGTTTTCCACTTCGATGGTGGTGGCAATGAAGTTCACGAGGAAGTCGAAGTCCTCGATATTTTTCAATGCCGTTACCGCTTCCTTAGGTGCGAGCGAGGATGACCTGAGAATGGCTACCGACTTCTCTTTCAAGGAGTCAGCTATGATTTTCACGTCATTCTGGGACATGTCAGCGCTGATGTCCTCGAGATACTGGACGTTTGCGCGCAAATACGGGTTCTCAGAGAGGATTTCTCCCAGTTCAAACCTTTTCAGGCCCTGTAGCACGGCTGAAATGGTGCCGTCAGGCATTTCGAAGGTCTTGATGATTCTGGCGACGGTTCCGAACGGAAACAGGTCCTCAGCTCCCGGATCCTCCACCGCGACATCATTCTGCGGAACTGCACCGATGAAGGAGTTGCTCTTCTGTGCATCCGTGATGAGTTTTATGGATTTTTCCCTGCCTATAGTTATAGGATAGATGGCGCCCGGGAAAATGACCGCGTTCCTCAGCGCAAGAAGCGGCAAGGAGTCAGGAAGTTCGGTCTCCTCGAATTTGGATGAGACGTCACCTGCCATGACCGGTATGATGCTGACTTCGGCACCTTCTGGAGCCATGATATCCGAAAATTTATCTGTCATAATACTATGTGTTTTCTTTATAAATAAGTCATGATTCCCCCTTCTGACAATTTGTCATGCAGAAGAATACAAAACGAACCATATTATATATAAGTCAATCTCTATGCCAGAGCCGGTGTCCGGTATCGTCCGGTGTCCGAAATGGCACATAATCTTGCAAATCTGCACAATAAAAATGTAAAAACGAAATTTTTGACGATATGCTGCGAGATTCCGCAATATCGGGAATTTACCGTTTTAGGCCCATGATTTTTATCGTAATTGTTTGTAAATAAAAAAAATAACCTTATCTTTGTCACCCAATTTGCAAATAAAGATACAGTAATATTTAATATCAGTTGTTATGACAAAAGCAGAGATCGTTAACGAGGTTGCCAAGTCAACCGGATTAGAGAAAACAACAGTGCAGACTGTTGTCGAGGCTTTCATGGAAACTGTAAAGGCTTCACTCGTAAGAGAGGAACCGGTATATCTTCGTGGATTCGGTAGCTTCATCATCAAGCACAGAGCTGAGAAAGCTGCGCGCAATATCACAAAGAACACGACCATGACAATCCCGGCACACAACATTCCGGCTTTCAAACCGGCTAAGGTCTTCACAAGTGCTGTTAAGAAATAAATTTTAAATTTTTCAAACTATGCCAAGCGGTAAAAAGAGAAAAAGACATAAGATGGCAACGCACAAGCGTAAAAAGCGCTTGCGCAAGAACAGACATAAGAAGAAGTAATTTTTCAGTGTCTGCCATTTTAGCAGTCTGCTAGAAGAGAGAGGCTGACCGGTAGTCCGGACGGCCTCTTTAGTTTTTAGTAAGCGTTAAAAAATAAGTTGGTAAAGATTTGT
>ERZ780005.224-NODE-224-length-12460-cov-3.88774_pt1 | contig 12460 bp, 7 predicted proteins | sample MGYA00511874_ERZ780005 | MGnify/ENA primary metagenome ERZ780005 (study PRJEB29588, sample SAMEA2150310) | human gut metagenome | biome: human gut; feature: human-associated habitat; material: faeces | place: Denmark | collected 2008/2010 ...
ACATTGATAATCAAGTATCATTTATTTTGAGCGTGGATTACCGAAGATTTTTTGACCACTAATCCACACCGAATTTCACAACTACCTATGAATCAGACTATTGTAAAAACCAATGTGGCGCCGTCCCGACGGAGACGCTTACCAAAAGACATAACTCCGAAAACGCTTTCCAGATAACAATAGCCCGGCAAACACCTAACCGCGGAGACGCTTACTACTTAATTCCGATGCATGGGTGGAAATACTACCTAATATTCTGTAAATCAGGTGATTGTATTTCTTAATTTTATCGTTTTGCATAGGTGTTTTTCAGAATATTTTCGGCCTGCATTGTCATAATATGGGCTGAGAAATTGGAGACATGTCTTTGTCAATGTAGTTTTGCTCCGGTTCGATGAAAGATATCGTAATGGTATTTTTCGACGGGCCGGAGATTGTTGCTTCTCGGAGCAACCATTCTGCTTATGTTTTTTTAGTAATAACACTTTAACGAATGATGCAATGAAAAGGTTTCTTGCAATGCGTTTAGTCGCACTTGTGTTTTCATTCACTTTTATTGTTTGTTCAGGCTTTTTTACCTACGCCAGCGCGCAGAGTAATGTAAAGGTCACCGGTCAGGTGACTGACAATGCCGGACTGCCTGTCATCGGAGCAGGAGTCGTAGAGGACGGGACAACGTCCGGAGTAGTTACTGACGCTTCCGGTAACTATGCAATTTCTGTAAAAACAGGTGCAAAACTTGTCTTCACTTGTCTCGGATATGAGACAAAGACTGTAGTTGTGGGCGAACAGTCTATTATCAATGTTGTGCTTAACGATGATACCACCATGCTTGACGAGGTGGTGATGATCGGTTATGGTACTGCGAAGAAAAGTACTTTGACAGGAGCTCTTTCTCAGGTAAGTTCCGAGTCATTCAAAGCACAGAAAGTTACACGCGTAGATCAGGCCCTGCAGGGCCGTGCATCAGGTGTCCAGGTATCCAATACCATAGGTGCTCCTGGCGGAGACGTAAGAATCCGTGTGCGTGGTGCCAACTCTGTCCTCGGCGACAACAGCCCTCTCTTTGTCATTGACGGATTCGTCGGTGCCGATTTCAATTCCATCAATCCTAATGACATCAAGTCGATGGAGGTCCTCAAGGATGCATCTTCAACTGCGATTTATGGTTCACGCGGTGCCAACGGCGTTATCCTCATCACTACCAAGAGCGGTGATAAGCAGGGCAAGACACATGTCACCTATGACGGTAGTGTCACAGCATCCAAGATTATAAAGAACTATGATTTGTTGAGCGCCGCTGAATATGCGACACTTTACAACGAACACAACAAGGCATTCGGCGCTGGAGAAGTATTTACTCCGACCCAGATTGCTGAACTGGAGAAGACCGGCGGCTACGACTATCTCGGAGCGGTTCTCCGCACAGCCGTTTCACATCAGCATCAGATCAGCATTGACGGCGGAAACGACAATACCCAGTACCGAGTTTCAGGAAACTATCTGAATCAGCAGGGCATTGTGAAGGAATCAGGCTATGAGCGCTTCAATGTAAGGGCAAACCTCAATTCCAACATTACAGATAAGTTCAAGGTCCGTTTCAATATCAATGCTAGCCGTTCGACAGGAAAGAACAACAGCGGTTATTCCGGTGCATCTACCGTCATCAATCAGGCTATTGCATGGAACCCTGCAATCGGTCCGTACGAAGCAGACGGCGTCACTCTCAGAATGAATGATACCAACGGCTCCCTCAAGTGCAATCCGCTTGCGCTTATCTATGACCAGGAATCAATTTCAGAAAAGACATTCCTGACAATGCTCGGCGGTGCGAATTATGAGATTATTCCTGGATTGACCGCTGATTTCCAGGCAGCTACGGACATGGTACTTTCCACAGACAAGAACTGGTCAGGAAATATCGCTTCCAAAGGTTCACCTAGTGCGAATGTGTTCAATTCACAGGCAAGAACCATTCAGACGACATCACAGCTGTCATATAACAGAACTTTCAACAAGCATGAGTTGAGTGCAGTTGCAGCTGTGGAGACCCAGTCTTACAAGTTCAACAGCCAGAATTCCCAGGCACTTGGCCTGCTCTTCCCGGACTTGAAGTACGACAACCTTTCCCAGTCAAGTACCCAGAAGGTGTCAAGTGACTATTCAATGTGGACTCTCCTTTCATATATCGGACGTGTAAACTATTCATATGACGGAAGATATCTCATCTCTGCCTCTGTACGTCGTGATGGTTCATCCAAGTTTACGAAGGACAACAGATTCTCTACCTTCCCGGCATTCGCTGCCGCATGGAACATTGGCAAAGAGCACTTTATGGAGAATGTTGACGTTGTCAGCAAATTGAAGCTCCGTGCCAGCTGGGGTCTTTCAGGTAGCCAGGCAATTTCACCTTATGCGACGAAATCCCCATTTGACAACGTAACCTATCCGTTCGTCCCAGGTACATCAAGCAGCGGATTGTCTGCAGGAAATCCTGCCAATGCTGACCTCAAATGGGAGACCACATCTCAGGCTGACTTCGGTCTGGACTTCGGTTTGTTTGACGACAGATTGACATTGGAAGCAGACTACTATACAAAGGAAACCCGCGATTTGCTTCTGAACAAGTCCGTTCCTAACTATCAGGGTGGCGGAAGCGTCGTTTCAAATATCGGAAGCATCAGAAACTCAGGTGTTGACCTTTCAATCACAGGAAGAATCATCGAGAACAAGGATTTCTCTCTCGAAACTACTGTCAATGTATCCTTCCTCAAGAATAAAGTGCTTGACCTCGGAGAGCAGGAAACGGTATATGTGGCATCCAACCTTACCGGTATCAATGACGGTATGTATGATTTCATCTACCGTGTGGGACAGCCTCTCGGTACAATCTACGGATTGAATTATCTCGGTCCTTGGAAGCAGAGCGAGGCTGCAGAAGCTGCCAAGTACGGAATGGTTCCGGGTGATGCCCGTTATGAGGACCTGAACGGAGACCATGTAATCGACGCATCTGACTACAAGATAATCGGTTACGGTATGCCTAAGACCACAATGGGATGGAATACCAATTTCAGCTATAAGAATTTGTCTGTCAATATGTTCTGGCAGGGCACATTCGGAAACGACAAACTGAACTACAACCGTTGCATCAACATGATGGCTTCACGTGATGTTACCGGAGCGAGATTCAGCGAAATCAAGGAAAGATGGACTCCTAAAAACCAGGATGCATTCCTTCCTGCATGGAGTGAGACCAGCAAATGGTACCCTGTATCAAGTCTCTGGCTTGAGAAAGGCAGCTATGTAAGACTGAAGAACCTCAGTTTGGCTTACAACTTCAATGTAAAGAAGGTCGGAAACTTCACAGTATCATTGAACGCGACCAACCTCTTCACAATCACCAAGTACAAAGGCATTGACCCTGAGGCTTCCAACGTTGGCGGCGGAACTTCAGATATCATGCAGGGACTTGACTATGGATCATATCCTAATGCCCGTTCATTCACTCTTGGCCTGAATATCAAATTTTAATTATCCGACACATCAATCATGAAAAAGATATTTAATATAATGGTTGCCGTATGCGCTCTCGCATTGACAACAAGTTGTGGAGATTTCCTTAATGAGGAGTCAAAAGGCAAAATATTCGATTCGTACCTTCAGACTCAGAATGGCCTTGAGGCTGCACTTACAGGTGCATATCGCGGACTGAATACACCATGGGCTGCAGGTCTTTGCAATGGAACTTACCACCAGATTACGGCCGGTGCAGATGACGAGAATTTTTATCCCCCCCCCACCGATGCCGCCGGTACTGAAATCGACCGCTGCTGCGTGACTGACGGAAACGGTTCAGTCGGAAGCACTTGGAATGGCCTCTTCAAGGTCATTGTCAATGCCAATAAGGTCATTGCAAATTACGAGTCTTGCACCGGCAGCCAGGATGTAATCAAAGTGATTGCAGGTGAGGCTTATTTCCTTCGTGCCTATGCCAATTTCATCCTCTGCCAGCTTTGGGGAGACATGCCGCTGATGCTTTCTCCAAACTACAATGTGGCAGAAGCGACAATGGCCCCATCTTCCCCTGCTAAAGTTTACGAACAAATAGAAAAAGACCTTGAAAATGCGGTAGAGCTCCTTGGTAATGAAAGGCGCAATGGCGATGTTGGACGTCCTAACAAATTGGTGGCTAGGGCCTTGAGAGCTGAAGTCTATCTGGTTGAGGCAGGCTGGCCTCTCAAGAAGGACGGATATTATGCAAAGGCAGCCGATGAGGCGAAGGCTGTTCTGGATGGTGCTGCCTCTGCACATTTCGAACTTGAAAATGATTTCAAGGACCTGTTCAGAAACATTGACAAGGGCGACAACATTACCAAGGAAGATCTCTTCGTGATTCCTGCATCAGTATCCGACGTCTGCGTATTCTACGGCTGGTGGTCAGAGCCTGGTGAAATCGGAGGATGGAATATCCTGTTCGCAGAAGTTCAGTTCTTCAAGGATTTCCCTGAGGGCGTAAGAAAGGATTATACCTTCTATACCAAGACACCGGATGGACGTTCTTGGGAGACTTGGGAAAAGCAGCATCCTTCATATCTGAAGCTTATGATGTTGCCTCAGAACGGTTATTCGAGCTGTTCTGCTTCGATACCTGCACATCTGCTCCGTCTCTCACAGACAGCATTGACCTATGCGGAAGCTGCTGCAAGATCAGGTTCCGTAACTGATGAAGCTTATCAGTGGCTCAACAAGATCCGCACAAGGGCCGGTCTGAGCACATATTCCGGACTGTCAAGAGAAGATTTCATCAAGGCAGTTGTGGATGAGCGCAAGTGGGAATTCGCAGGTGAGAATGTGAGATGGTATGATATCCTCCGCCTTGAACTTGAAGATGAAGCTTTCGCGGGGAAAGACAACAATTATGATCCGGGCAATCTTCATCCGGCAGGCGACAAGGACTATACTTTCCCGATTCCTGCTACAGAGACATTGGTGAACCCTAATCTGAAATAATCATGAAGAAAGGTTTGTTTATGGCAGCCCTGTCGGCTCTTCTTCTGACAGGATGCGCAGGCAACAAGGCTGAGACAGAGTTTGTCACCATCCAGGGAACTGATCTGGTAGCTCCTGACGGCAATAAACTTTTTATCAAGGGTACAAACCTCGGCAACTGGCTCAACCCTGAGGGTTATATGTTTGATTTCGGGCGTACGAGTTCCGGACGACTTATTAACCAGATGTTCTGCGAAATGGTCGGTCCTGATTTTACCTCAGAATGGTGGCAGAAATTCAAGGACAATTATGTGACATTGGCAGACTTCCGCTTTCTGAAGGAAAGAGGCTGCAACACAATACGTATTCCGTTCAATTACAGGCTCTTTACCTATGAAGACTTCATGGGGCTCAATGACCCTGATGAAGGATTCAGAAGAATCGATGCTGCTGTAGAGTGGGCACGTGAAACCGGATTGTACCTTATCCTTGACATGCACGATGCTCCTGGCGGACAGACCGGAGACAATATTGATGACAGTTACGGCTATCCTTGGCTGTTCGAATCGGAGAAAAGCCAGAACATGTTCATCAGCATCTGGAAGAGGATTGCAGAGCATTATGCAGATGAGCCTGTCATTCTCGGATACGAACTCTGCAATGAGCCTATCGCTCCGTTTTTCGAAAATATTGACAGCCTCAATGCCAGTCTCCAGCCATTGTACATTAAGGTGACGAAGGCTATCAGGGAGGTGGACAACAATCACATTGTGCTTATCGGTGCCCCTCAGTGGAATACCAACTTCAAACCTCTGACTGACTGGCAGTTCGATGACAAGATAATGTTCACATGCCACCGTTACGGAGGAGAGGCCAATGTCGAGGGAATACAAGACTACATTGACTTCAGGAACAAGACGAATCTGCCTATGTACATGGGCGAGATCGGACACAATACATGGGAATGGCAGACATCTTACAGCCGTATCATGCAGGAGAATAACATCGGTTACACCTTCTGGCCATACAAGAAACTGACTCATGAATGTGTCAATGCCTTTGCGAGACCTGAAAACTGGGACAAGGTCGTTGCCTTCGCTGAGGGAGACAGAAGCGACTTCGGCAAAATCAGGGCGGCCCGTCCGAATCAGGAAGAGATGCGCAAGGCGATGCTTGAGCTGGTGGAAAACGTGAAGTTTGAAAACTGCACCCCTAATGAGGAGTATATAGAATCAATGATGCTTAAGTAATGAAGTATAAATTGGTAGTGTTGTGCATCCTGTCAATTCTATTGGCAGGATGTGCTGGTAAAAGAGAAATCACAATCCGTTTCTCTGACGATGTGGAAATGTCCGGAAAGAAGATAGCTCTTAAGGACATCAATCCTGACTTGCCGACTGACTGGGACGGTTATAACTACGTGGTGTTGGAATACAAGACCACTACTGCACAGAGATTCCAGCTGGGATTTACCACCGAATGGGGATACAATGAACTTAGGATAATGAGCTATGTCCCGGGTGCCTGGAACAGACTTGTCATACCTATGAAATACTTCACTCAGTTGCCTGATGCTGCATTTGACCTGGCTGCGACGAACAACAAGCCGCGTTATATGGGTTGGATAAATCTCGGCGGAAAACGCGGCCCCATGAAGGGTGTGGATTCTGTCGGAGTCAGAATCAGAAAACCTATAGGAAATCCTGAAATATCCATCAGAAATATTACTCTTTCCATAGATGACCCGGGTGATGCGTATCTTGAAGATACTCCGGCATACGATGAGTTCGGCCAGTCCATCAGATGTGATTATCCTGAAAAGGTCAGTTCTCTGGACGGACTGAAGAAGGAGTGGGCCGAGGAAAGTGACTCGATAGACACTTATGAGTCATACGGATATTCCAAATTCGGAGGTTATCTGAGGTCCAGATATGACCAGGGAACAGGTTACTTCCGTGTGGCAAAGATTGACGGACGCTGGTGGTTCATTGATCCGGAAGGATATCTGTTCCTCTCAGTAGGTGTCGATTGTGTAGGCATCGGCCATGGCGGAGATGTAAGAGACTTGGAAAAGCGCGGGGCAATCTACTCGGAATTGCCTTCCGACAGTTTGGCGTTCAATGGCCCGAGTCCGTCTTTCGGGCGCTGGAATCTGATCCGTCGCTTCGGCAATGATTATGAGTCTCCGGCCATCGATTTGACCATCAAGAGAATGCGCAAGTGGGGACTTAACACTATTGCCAACTGGTCTGAGCCGCGGGTCTTCGACAAAAATGAAATGGCCTTTATCGTTCCGATGAGGGATCTCGGAATGGATGCCCAGCTGATGAGCCTGTGCGATGTCTATGACCCTGACTACAAGAAGGTGATAGATGAATCCGTATCATCCTTTGTGGCTCAGTTCAAGGGAAATCCTTGGCTGATAGGCTATTTTGTGAGCAATGAACCTTCATGGATAAATAATGAGACCAGGCTCTGCCAGATGATTCTCAATGGAACCGAAAGGCCGATAAAGAAGGCATTGGAAACGTATCTTGCCAAGAATGGGGATACTGTTCCGAACAGGAGACGTTTCATCCTCGAAACCTTCGACACATTCCTTTCGACTGTTTCTGAGGCATTGAAGAAATATGATCCTGACCATCTGAATCTAGGTATCAGATTCGGAGACCCCGATACTTTGGGAGAGGACCTTCTGGAAGTGTGCAAGCGTCATTTCGACGTCTTCAGTTTCAATTGCTATCAGTTGAAACCAGATGCGGCAATGCTCGACAGGGCTGCGCAAATCCTTGATTTGCCGATGATTGTGGGCGAGTTCCATTTCGGTACTATCGACCGTGGTCTGGCACAGTCGCTTTGGCAGGTGGATTCTCAGGCCGAAAGGGGAGTTGCGTACCGCTATTATGTGGAGAATGCCTATTCCCATCCGAACTTCATCGGAACAGGTTACTTCCAATGGTGTGACCAGGACATTACCGGACGTTTCGACGGCGAGAATTATAACTGCGGCCTCGTGGATGTCACTGACCGTCCTTATAGGGATTTGGTCAATGCAGTGTCAGAAACATCCCACAACTTGTTCCAGGTCCATTCCGGAGAATTCAGACCGTATGACAGACAACCGAAAAATGCCAGAGGCCATGAACTTGTTCCGGACCTCTGGAATGAATAACCCGGTCTTCGTCAGATTTTGGAAATGATATCGGAGAGCGAATCTTCCTGAGAGAGCCCCATATTCTTTCTGAGTCTGTATCTGGCTGATTGTGCGCTGATTACCTCAATATTCATCAGGGACGCAATCTCTTTGGACGACATCCCCATCCTTATGTAAGAACAGATTTTTATATCGTTCTGGGTAAGGTGGGGATATTTTTGTTTCAGCCTGTCGATGAACCCGTCATAAACCCCGTTTAAATATAACTCGAATGCCTTCCATGAGCCGTTTTCCCGGAAGTGCCTGTCAATGATCCTTTTGACCGGCTTCATCGATGTCTTTATTTCAGACGAATCGCCGATGGCCTCATTTATCGCCTGCTCTATTTCTTTGAGCATATTGTTGATAGTGGTGTCATTGATGGCCATTGCGGAAAGTTTCGCGTTTTTCTCGCGGAGCTCCATTGTCAGCTTTTCGTTCTCATATTTGATTCGCTCCCTTTCCATGAATTCATCATGTTCCTCCTTATACTTCTTTTCAAGCGCAAGAGATCTCCTCTTCAGGATTCTGTCAATGACATAAATCAAACCTGCCAGAGCCGAAAGAACCGCCAGAATGAACCACCACGAGTTCGTCCAATGACCGAGTATTTCAATGTCAGTGGCCATCAGGACCTTACCGGAGTTGTCCGTAAATGAAATTTTATGGATACCTTTGGACAAATGCGGCAGTTGGATAAAAGAATGATCTCTTATCAATGTCTCCGGAGAGTTGTCAATGGAGTAGTAAACAGTCCTCTTATGTGACATCCCGGCCAGCAGAAGCCGTATTTCCTGTGAGTTATATGGAAGTATAATATTCTGACTATCAGCTGTTTTTGCATAATTGAGCATCCCATCTGACATATAGCTGCATTGCCTTATGCCGAAAAACTCAGGCATGTTGTGTCTGCGGACATTGACATTGAAAAGAGCCAGACCATTGTTGCATCCGATTGCCATGAGAGAGTCATTGAGCTCTGAAAAATGACTGTAGTTCTGAGAAAAATCGTATGCCTTGGCGAATGTCCCGGAGATAAGTTTCAATGTGTCCCCTTGTCTTTCAACGATTCCGACATTGTCATCACAATAATTGAAATACAGGTTGTCTTTCTGCGCAAGTGAGAAAATGTCAGTCTCGAAGCAATGGCTGATGTCAGAATAGTACTTTGAGTGTATGATGTTGTCAGCATCGAAGTTATATATGTAGCAGTCTCGCCCTTGGGAGAACACTATGCGGTTATCTACATAATGGGATTTGACAATTTTATTCATGTCACCGATGGGGTAGAACTTGTCTTTTATGACATTTTGCTTTCCTTTGTCCAGAGTCAATCTCTGCACTCCGCCCAATAGCCCGTCCACCCATATGTTTCCCAAGTTGTCGTTCTTCAGAGGTGCCTGGCAATATCCGTCACAGTTTCCGAGCCTGTTTCTTATTTCAAGTCTGCCGTTTCTCTTCTCCAGCAGGATGATTCCTTTCGAATCGGAACACATGACCAGATTGTCGCTGTAAGCCCACTTGGTGAGATGGTATATGCCTGAAAGGATATTGTCGTAGGTATTGTCAGGATATATCACATATAGATTCTCGTCGATTTCGACGGCCAGAAAATCCTTGCAGTTCACTATGTTCCAGACAATTCCGCTTGTTCCTGTCACAAGGTGCGCTTTCTTGTCCTCATCTATCCGGTATAGTCCCTTGTTGGTGCCGAGGTAAAGCGTATTGTTCCATAGGGCGTAATCATACACATCGCCGATGTTTTGTTCTTGTGAAATGAATGCCGCTTCTGCTCCATTGGGGTTAAAGTGGGCCAGACCCTCATCCAGGCCGAACCAGCAGTCTCCGTTGAGGTTTTCCTCCACGCAGAGGATAGTGGTGCATTCCAGGCCGTTCGATTCGTTGAAGTGCTCCAAAATCTCACCTGTCGGACTTGCTATATACAATCCGTCCATTACGGTACCAAGCAGATAACTCTTGTCTGTCCTTATTTTTGCAGAGAAGATACGTTGAGGTCCGATGACTTTGTTCAGGCCCGGAAACTCTTCTGCCACTTGTCCGTCATGATATCTTTTCACTCCTCCGTACTCTGTCACATAGATGATGTCCTGGCCGTCCCGCCTGACCTCGACAATCCTGTCCTTGTCCACAATGCCAGTAGGTGTCTTGGTTTTGTCAATGAAAGAATACAGGACTCCGTCTATTTGTGCGAAAATGTTATTGTCGCCCGGAAATATGTAGCCGATGATTCCGGAATCGATTATTCCCTCCAGCCTGTTTTCTTTCAGATTGTATGCGTAAAGGTCGTTATGTGTCTGCACATAAAGTATATCATTGACCGGGACAATTCTCCAGAAGTTCAGATAATTTCTGTTGTCAAGGTTGCTGTACAGCCGGACAAACTGCAATTGCCCGTAATCATCTGTGTACCAATAGCCGAAGATGTTGTCACCAGAGGCATACAGCCGTCTGGTCTCTTTGTCGAAATATAGATCTCTCAAGCATTTGCCGAAGTCAATGCTAGTCCAGTCCATCCTGTCCCAGATACACAATTTCTCGCTTGCGGCCACGAAAAGTCTTCCTTCATCGTCGAACTCCACGTCCCAGACTTTCTTGTTTCCTCCATAGGTCTTGCCCGATATGAAATCTACCGGTTTGCTGAAAGGCAACTGTTTGGCAAGACATGTCTCAACAGTTGGTATAAGAGTCGTTATTATTATGATGGCAACGGCTATTTTATTTCTCATAGAGTCAGAATCAATATATGTGCAGATATTGCGAAGTTAATATTTTTTCGGTCTCACCCTGTGTCTTTTTTCAGTAACTTTGCAATTCAGATTTAAATTTTTCAGATATGAGCAGCATTATCAGAAGCGCATTGGCATTGACAATGGCGGGAATGGCGCTGGGTGGAGCCCAGAGTTGCACACCTAAAACAGATACCGGCAGCCTGCCGGTGAAGATAGTCGTACGCGACGAACCGCAGGAAATGGTCGCGGGCGAAGACGGGACCTTCCACTTCAAGATACCGGTAGGATACATACCGAAAGGGGGAGTGATCGATTTCAATGTCAATGTGAATACGACGCCAGCGTGCAGCAAGTACTATGTTACTGAATTCCTGGCGGGAAAGACATGGTACAAGGGAGACATGTTCATGTGCTCCGGCATTGAAAACGGCCCGGGCTCGCATCCTACGACTGTAATGCAGGCATTCAGGATGCCGGAGGCAATAAAAGGCGAGCTGGACATCAGATTCCGTCCGACAGGCAGGGAAAAGGCGGACACTTCGTCATATAACGGAGGCCGCGCTTCCATGAGTCTCGTAAAATACGGATATACAGGAGAATACGTGCAGTACTTCGGGACAGCCGAGCCTAAGGATACGATGAACGTGCTCTGCATCGGAAACTCATTCACATACTATCATGGAACACCATCAATGCTGAAGGAGATTGCCTGGAACGAGGGACATTTCCTCCGTATCAAGGCGACTTTGAAAGGCGGACAGACATTGGGTCAGCATTTCGCGCTTCCGCTTTCACGAAACGTATCGAATGTCGGACATTATGACTTCGCTTTCCTGCAGGACCAGAGCCAGGCGCCGGCAAACTATGCGAAAGACAGCGTGGAGTTCGCATATGTGAAGGATGATTTCCTGAAGATGGCTGACAGAGTGATTTCAAGATCAGCAGGTTGCCGTTTTGCACTCGAGGATACCTGGGCTTATGAGGCCGGCGAATTCGGAGGCTTCGGCAGTTATGAGGAGTTTGACAGACTGATGGATGAGGGAACAGCAAGGATGGCAGCGGCAGCGGCCGAGACTTTCGGAAACAATGAATTCTGCGTTTCACCTATCGGAAAAGCCTTCAGCATCGTAAGAAATGGTGACAGTGGCATTGACCTTTATGACACTGACAGAAAGCACCAGTCTGAGTACGGCTCTTATCTGAAAGCTTGCGTCAACTATTTGATACTGACCGGCGAACGATTCCATTCTCAGCCGGATCCGGCATCATTGACCTCGGTCGATTGCGGCCTTCCTCACGATAAGGCTGCATACCTCAGAGGAGTCGCGGAGCAGGTCATGGGACTGAGATAGGTATCTGATTACTTACTTTCCGATGTAGATTAACTTGTTGTAAATAAGCATTTTACATTTTTAGTATTTTCATTCCCCCCCCCAGACCGTCCGAAAAGTCCTCGCGAGACTGAAATACTCCGTACCCCTATACAAGGCCAAAAGCGGATTCTCGATTCTCACTGAGGAATGTT
>ERZ780005.229-NODE-229-length-12295-cov-6.378_pt1 | contig 12295 bp, 6 predicted proteins | sample MGYA00511874_ERZ780005 | MGnify/ENA primary metagenome ERZ780005 (study PRJEB29588, sample SAMEA2150310) | human gut metagenome | biome: human gut; feature: human-associated habitat; material: faeces | place: Denmark | collected 2008/2010 ...
TTCCGGACACGCCGGTATTTCTCCCGCCACTCAAATAAGGACAATTCTCTACAAGATTATCCGTCGTTCGCGGGGGAGACAGTCGGCACTCGCTTTCTCGCCGCCTTGCGGCTCGCACCCCGAATATGCACATACCGTGTATAAGAACGCTTCGAATATGTATCCGTTCGGGTGTGGGTGTCCCACCATTGTCATTCCGAGGGAACGAAGTGACCGTGGGAATCCAGCCGACAGGCGCAATTCACCAAGCAAGCACTCGCACGGAATTGCGGTTTGAGTTTTGTCCGTCTTGTTTTGAGAGCAAAGATTTTCTGCGCGATTAGAAAACTGAAAATCGAGCGAATAAAAGAAAAGCACGGGAAATTCCGTGCTTTTCGTAAAAACGCGATGATTTTCAGTTAGTTGATGCCTTGTGCAATCATTGCGTCCGCAACTTTCTTGAAACCTGCAAGATTCGCGCCTTTTACGAGGTTGTAGTCGAGACCGTATGCGTTGAGTGCGTCGCAGATTTGAGTGTGGATGCCTTTCATGATTTGTTTGAGCCTTGCGTCAACTTCTTCTTTTGTCCAAGCAAGGCGTTCGCTGTTTTGGGACATTTCGAGACCGCTGGTTGCAACGCCGCCTGCGTTGACCGCTTTGGACGGGGTGACAAGCACGCCGTGCTCTTGCAAGTAGGCGATGGCTTCGTTGGTGGTGGGCATGTTGGAAACTTCGTTGAGGACAGGTACGCCGAGTTTGACCATTGCGATTGCGTCGTTCAAAAGAACTTCGTTTTGTCTTGCGCAGGGCATATAGACGTCTGCTTTGACGTTGCCCCAAGGCTTTTTGCCCGCGACGAATTCGCAGCCGTATTTGTCGGAGTAATCTTGCACTCTGTTGCGATTGGAAGCGCGCATTTCAAGCAAGTAGTCGATCTTTTCGCCGCTGACGCCGTCGGGATCGTAAACGTATCCGTCGGGGCCGGAGAGGGTGACGACCTTGCCGCCGAGCTCGTCGATTTTCTTTGTTGCACCCCATGCGACGTTGCCGAAACCGCTCAAGCAGAAAGTTTTGCCGGCAAGTTGTTCGCCTTGATGTTTGAACACTTCTTCGAGAAAGTAGGTTGCGCCGAAACCGGTTGCTTCGGGACGGATGAGAGAGCCGCCGTAGCTCAGACCTTTGCCGGTGAGAACGCCGTTCTCGTATGCGCCGACGATTTTCTTGTATTGACCGAACAGATAGCCGATTTCACGTCCGCCGACGCCCATATCGCCTGCCGGAACGTCCATGTTGGGGCCGATGTGGCGATAAAGCTCGTTCATAAAGGATTGGCAGAAGCGCATGATTTCGGAATCGCTCTTGCCGGTGGGATCGAAGTCCGCGCCGCCCTTTGCGCCGCCCATGGGAAGAGAGGTGAGGGAGTTTTTGAAAGTTTGCTCGAAACCGAGGAACTTCATCGCATCGAGGTTGACGTCTTTTTGGAATCTCAAACCGCCCTTGTATGGTCCGATTGCGTTGTTGAATTGGACGCGGAAGCCGCGGTTTACGTGATAATTGCCATTGTCGTCCATCCAGGGAACGCGGAACATGATTTGTCTGTCAGGCTCGACAAGGCGCTCCAGAATGACGTTTTTGCGCATCAACTGCTCGTTTTGTTCGATTGCGGGAGCCAAAGAGGTGAGGACTTCTTTGACGGTTTGCATAAACTGAGGTTGATTGGGGTTTTTCAATTCGGTCTGTTCAATGACTTCACTGATATATGACATAATTTTCCTCCTGTCGCGGCAAAAGCCGATCTGCGATTAAATAATATACTTTTAGACAATCAAAATCAACCCCGAAATAAAAATCCGCAAGGCGCAGTTCAAAGATTAATTTAAAAAAACGATAAATATGCACACAAAACGGCGGAAGTGTCGGTTTGACGAAAAAACAGCAAAGAGAGATACGGTTGAAAACGAAAGACGTCGTCTTTTCAAACGGAAACGGATAGAATGACGATTTTGACGAGACGGGCAGCGATATTTTGTCGAAATTCGGCATATAATTCAACAAATAGTATGCTTAAAAAGGCGTTGCCCAAGATATTGAGAGGGCAAATTTTCTTGAAAATCGTATTGAAATATGTTTTCGGATATGCTATGATAGTACAGTAAATCATATTTCGGGTACGCTCGCGCACGTGTGTAAGAGCAATCCCAAATCAATGAGGAGAAAGTTATGAGCCAAACTCAACAGTACAAAAAGGTCAAGTTGTACCGCACTCTCAAAGTCGTGTTCTACATGCTTGGTCTTCCCTTGTTCCTGGTTGCGGTGTGTTTCACCGCAGTCAGATTCATCTGCCACGATCCGTTTATGGGAGAAACCACTTTCACGACGGCGTTGGGCTTTTTCAAGCAGGCTGAATCCTATATCACCGCGCCTGCGCTTTACGGCGTCTGGATCGGATTCGGAGTCTGGGCGTTTATTTCCATCGTTCATATCGTGTTGAGCAAAACGGTGAAAAATCCGCGCGTGAGAATGTTCTCCGTGGTTGCGGTTTGTATGGTGGTTATGCTTCTCACGGGCGTTGTTTTGGACACCGTGCTGGACAAGAAAATCACCGAGATTCAAGCGCAATACGAGGGCACGGGCGTTGTGGTCAACGATTATAAGACGCAACTTTCTTATTATCGCACGGTTTCTTCCAACGCATTGAAGAAAAACGACACGCTCAATCTTATCGCACAAGTAGATTTGATGAAAAACGTCTATAACGTCGAAATGGAAGGCGTGGACAAGAGCGGTGTTGCGGGCAACATCTCCAACAAACCCGTCACGTACTATTCCGTCATCGACGACGAAGGCAACCAAGGCGTCGACATCGGCTTTGTCAAGGGCGAGGACGGACTTTATCGACTCGACGTTGACGAAAACAACAATATTAAGGGCGACGGCGATCTCAAAAAGATTCTCAACGGCACTTATCGCGTAAGCAGCGACAGTGAAAATCCTTACGATTACAGAAAGAGCCCCGAATACAATCAAATCATCAGACTCAAACCTATCAACGGACAACTTGTCATCAACGGCAAGACTTATTCGCACTATTGGTACAAGAAGAAAATCACCAAAGCCGGCGAAGTGATTTACGTTTGGTATGCAAAAGATTTGATGCCTCTCGGCACGGAATACAATGACGCGGACGGATCGAAAACGCATACTACGGAAGGCGTGTACGGCAAGGGTATTTACAACGAAAACGGCATGCTTTCGGACGGCTGGGTGTTCAGCCTTGACAACGTGCTCGACATTTTGGAAGATTATTATTCCGCACAAGAAGAAATCAGCAAAAACAAGTACGATTCCAAATTCGAATCCATGTACACCAAAGCGGTAAAGGCAAGAGAAAGATACTACACCGGTCTTATTGCCGATCCCGCGACGGGCGAAAAATGCCCCGAGTGGTTGCAAGCCCTTTACGGACAGGAAATCGAGTTTGCGGAGAATTTCTCCCTCACGCGCAACGGTCTTGACTATTTGATCGCAAAAGTCGGCGCATTGCTAGGAAACAACCATCTTTTCGACTTCTTGCTCAAGAGCAACGACGGCAGCACGGGTCTTGACGACGTCGTGGGCAAGTTCGGCATCGGCGCAATTCTTTCTCCTATCCTCGGACAACTTCAAAACGGTATGAGTTTCAGAAAGGATTTCAAAATGGACGACGCAACGATGGCGAAGGTTATGGAATGGATCAAGCCTCTTCTCGGAGCGGACGGCGCAACCATCAATGATTTGTTCTTGGTCGTGGCATATGCGGGCGCACCCGACGTGTTCAATCCGGGTGAAACAAGAGATTATCTCTACGTCGCACTCGTCAAAGACAACGGAACGCAAGATGCGGACGGCAATTACGTCATGGGAACGAATCCCGCAAAGGCAACCGAAGGCGGCGACGTGCTTTTGGACATTAATTTCAGCGACGCTTTCGTCAAGGTCGACGAGGAAACCGGCAACGTTGAATACGATTTCGACCTCGATCATCTCAGCACGTTCCTCAACACCGCGCTCAACGGTTTGATGAAAAAACTCAACGTCAACCTCAAAGACGTTATCGGCGGCGGCGCAATCGGCACTATCAACGGTTTGCTCAACCTTATCAAAACGTTCAACACCGACGACGGTGTCCGTTACGGTCTTGAAATAAGCGGCATCAAAATTCCTCTTCTCGACGAAGATTATAATTTTGCAATCGACGTGTCCTCCATTTTGACGGGGATTCTCGAAGGCATGTATTTCTATCAATCTGCGGCAATCAAGCCGGTGTGGGAGTTCTACACATGGGTTGCTTCCGACAAGGAACAATCAATGGCTCTTGCATATCAAAAGTACGAGAGAGCAAACTATGAAGCGACGCTTTACGGTTCGATGATCGGTTCTACGCTCATCGGCGACAACCTCGGCGCAGGCACATATCCTTCCTCGCTCGGTCTTGCGAACTTGACGGCGGTCAGACAACTCAAAGCGGATTTGAGCTACAAGCCTAAATTCTATCCCGTTTACGCGGTGCGCGATATGTTGTTCTTCTTCTGCGGATTCGTCGTATTGTTCTATTTCTTGAGCTTCGTTGCGCAAGAGAAGGAACTCGAATACGCAAACGGCACGGCTGTTGTCGAAGAAAAGAAGAAAAAAGCAAAAAAATCCAAAAAACAAGACGAAATACAAGCCGAAAACGAACAAAACATCGTTGAGGATCAAACGCAAGTCGGACAAGAAGGGGAGGAAACGACTCAAATCCCTGTCGACCAAAAATCTGACGAGGAGGTGCTGTAATCATGAGCGAACAAGTTATGAATGAAGAAATGAATCAAGACCTTCAAAACGAACAAGTCGCTTTGGACGAGCAAGACGATATGCTCAATCGCGACAAAGACGGCAACGTAATACCGGCATTCCCCGTGAGCAAACGCACCAAGAGAGATCAAAGCAAAACTTCCGTTCTCTTCTCGGTGGCGGCAATTCTTCTCCATGTGCTTGCATACTTGCCTATCGTTATAGTTTCGGTGGTGTTGGGCGTAAAGTGCTACAACCTCATGCCGTACTATTCCTTCTGGCCGTTTGTGGGGGTGATTTTGGCAGGCGTACTCGGACTTGTGTTTATGACGGTCGCGCTTGTCGTCAACAGAAAGAAATCAAAAGGCAGTATCCGCACAAAGACGGTCAAGGTTCTTATCGCTTTTGTGTGCTTGTCGACGGGATTCGGGTTGATTCTGACCTATGTTTTCCCCGACGTCATCGCATTTGCGACGCAAAACACGCTTTATTGCGAAGATTTGTACTACAACGGAGAAAAGCAAGCGGAAAAGAATGCCGCACTCGAGAGAGATCTCATCATGTACAACCTTCTCAACGGCAACCTCAACAACTACGGCGCAGACGGCAAGATTGCCGAAAACGGAGATTTCTCCTACAAAACTCTCATCGCGCACACCGAGGACAACGGCAAAATCATCAAATACAAAAATTCTTTCATAAACGAGAGAGTGAAGTCCTACGAAAAGACGTACGAAAAGACGGGCATCAACGGTATTCAAGTTGAAGTCGACGCTCTCAAATCCAATGCGAGAAAGTATGAGCTTTACGAGTTCATCTACAATCAATACGTCCTCAACGACTACGACTTCTGCTTCTACAACAACGTCACAAGACGTGCGGTCGCGCTTTCCATACTCGATTATATCTACACGTATTACGATTATGAAGGCATGTTGAAAGAAGGCTTCAACAATCCCAGATTTAAAGCTCTCTTCCAACAAAACTACGACAGCTTCAACCAAGACGGCTATCTCACTTATGACGATCCGCTTCTTCTTTACGCACAAATGAGCGGTCGTATGACAGTGCCTATCGTCTTGCGTCTTATCCTCAACCAAGGCTGGTCCTACACTCAAAGCTCTTACAACGGAGCGGGCGGACTCACTTACACCGAGGACGGCAACTGCCTGTATCAACTCTACGATCCCGAACTCGTCGAAAAGTTCAAAGCGAACGGCGGCAAGTTTGAATACACGGGCACGATCACCGATCAGGACGGCAACAGTATAGAAGTCAAGTACGGCTTCAACGAGGACGGATGGCAAATGTACGAAAACGGCGTGACCAAGCGCCCGCTTTCCTGGCTCGTTCTCGACATGCTCGGCGATCCGATGGCTTTGACCACGCTTGACGTCGCCAACTTGCTCGGCAACCAAATCTACGGCATCGTGCAAAACGTGCTCAATGCATTCCCGACGCTCATCGACGGACTTGGCGGACTTATGCAAGAAGACCTTATCGAAGTTGTCAAAGCCGCGGCGGGCGGAGCGCAACTCAGCATCGGCCTTTGCATCGACGACAACGGTTTGATTGCAATCAATCTCTTCCCGATGAACGCACCCTACGGTATGCTCGGTTACATGCAAGCAACGTGGGTTGACAGCGACAACTTGCTCATGGCGGTCATCAACGTGGTGTCATTGCGCAACTGGATGGCAATCTTCGGCGCAATCGGCGCAGTGCTCATTATTGCTGCGGGCGTATGTCGCGATATGGGAGAAAAGACTCGCAAACGCACCGAGGATTCGCGCGATCGCATTTTGAGAGCGAAAGCGGCGGAGGAAAACGGCGTCGGCGTCGGAAAATCCGAAGACGGCGACGGCGACGAAACGGCGGAACCTATAACGGCATAACAAACCCTATAACTGCACAAAAATGAAAAACGGCACTCGATTGAGTGCCGTTTTTAAACGTTTCTCTTTTCTTGCATGCGCGAATTTTGTCGAATATATCCAAAATTTTCCGCAAAAATCGGCACACAAAGGCGGTGAGAAAAAGATTGTGTGTTGACAACCTTTTTTTATTATAATATAATTATAAGTACAAATATATCCATACTACGCATATGCGTGCGTGCGGACGTATTAAAACGATGGCAAATTATTAGGAGGCAATTATGAAAAAACTCAGCATCAGATCACTTCTCATCGTGGTTCTTGCGTTGGTTTTGGTGTTCTCTCTCGTCGCTTGCGGCGATAAGGACAATGGTGGAAACAACGGTGGCAACAATACGCCCCCCACACCGCCCGACACAACCGCGAATGTGAAGAACTATTTTAACACGCTTTGGGAAAAATCCACCGGCATCGGCGGCGAAAAGATCGGCGAAACAGACGATCTCAAAGTCAGCCTCGGTCTTACCGTAGCTCTTGATTTCGCAGACGGCAACGGAAGCGTGAAAGACAGCATCGACCTCGGCATTTTGCTCGACGTAGTGCTTGACAGATCAAGCGGCACCGACAAGAGCACCAACACCGCGATCAAGGCGAAGTTCTACGATCCCACCAGCGGTGAAAACTGGTTCTCTGCGTACTACTTCTTCAACGATGTGGACAACCTCTATATCGACTACGCAGGTCAGCACGTTCAAATTCCGTTCAGCTATCTCAACGACACCTACAACAAAAACTTCTACAACTTCGTGTTCAACGACAAGGTTATAAAGGACAAGGTAGACGATAAAGGACAAGTCACCAAAGAGGGAAAGACCATTGCTCAAATCATCACGGCTCTCACCAAGAACATGGGTAGCAGTTGGGATCTCAACGTCCTCATCGGCGACGTTTTGAAAGTGTTCGACATCGACATCAAATCCGCAAAAGATACGATAAGCGGTGTGCTTGGAATGATTGGCATCAAAGCAGACGACGCGTTCGACGCACAAGGCAACATCAACATCAAAAACATTTTGACAAACGACACCGTTGCAGAATTCTTTGTCAACGATGAAACGACCACAACGACCGAAAACGGTGTCACCACTTACGTGACCAAACTCGCTCCTTCCGTTCTCGATATGCTCAGCGCGGTTGGCGGCAGCCTTCCCGAGAGCCTCAAAGGACTCCTCGATGTGATCGACGGTTTGGATCTCGCTCTTGAATTCACCACCAAGAACGACGCAATCGATTCTTTCACCATCAGAGCAGGTCTTCCCGCAATCGAAGGTGAAAACGCAAACGTAGTTGACGTACATCCCGTCGTTGCAATCACAATCACCGATCTTGACTTTGCAAAAGCAAGCAAGGGTGAAATCGAAAACTCCATGGCAACCGCAAAGAGCAACTACACCCAAGACGTTGTTCTCGATGCAGAAGTTGCAATCGACCTCAAAGGCATCACGCTCAACGCTCTTGCTTTCGACAAAGACAACTACAAGAGATTCTCAAACGTCAACACCGCAATCGGCGGCGGACTTCACAACATCGTTCTCGACGGCACTCTCGCACTCACGTTGAACGGCAAACTCGATCTCAAAAACAAGGAAAACAACGGCACTGTCGCAGCGGCGGCGTTGACATACAAGGCGGCAGGTGCGGAAAAGGGTGTCAATATTGTCGAAGCGTCCTTTGTAAACGGTACGTTGGCAGTCAAAGTGAACCAAGAAGCAAAAATCGGTGACGTTAAGATCCTCGACACGCTTGTCAGACTGTTCGGCGACTATGCATACAGCTTTGTGAAGACCACATTCTTCAAGGGCAATGCGGAAGACGCGGCTTTGAAAGCATTTGCGACCAAATTCTTCGGTTGCGATATCGAAGCGGAACTTACAAAAGATCCTCAAGAAAGAGTCGTCCCGCTCAACGAGAGCTTCCAAGGTGCTGTATGGAATGGCATTGACGTTCCTCAATTGGTACAAGGTCTCATCAAACAAGTGCTGAACAAATTGTTCCCGCCCAAGACCGATGGCAATGCAGGTACAGCCGTTGCAACCGATCCTATCATCACCAAGGTTGCAGACACAGTCGTTGCTGCGCTTCCGCTCATCAAGTCAACAAACGGCAAGCTCGTCGTTGCGACCAACGCAAACAAAGCGTTCAAGAATGCATACTCGAGTGTTGGCAACACTGTCCAAACACTAGGCAAGATTTGGTGGGAAAAGAACGCAAAACCGTTCACCGAAACCCTTATTGAAGGCGACAAGGACAACTGGCTCCCCGTCTTTGCAAACGCACTTAAAGTTGCAGGCACGACATATGGCGAAAAAGCAGACGCAGAAAAAGTTAAAACATTCCTCAATGAAATGTTTGCTTGCACCGCAGAGCTTACTCTCGACATCAGCGGAACAAAAGGAATCGAACTTTCAGTCCAAGCAGATGTCAATGAAAGCGCAGGCGTTGGCGTATCCGTCAAACTCGGCGCAAAGGCTTATGACGCTACACAATATACAAATCTTGCACCCGATGTAGAAACAGACGGTTGGTTTGTGTACACCTTTGCGGCATAAAACATAATTGCAAAATAAAAGCATAAAAAGAGAAGGCGCGATTGCGCCTTTTCTTTTTGCCGTTTTGTGTGAGGGATTAAGGTTGATAAATTCAAAAAGCATGCTATAATAGAAACATGACAGGTCTTGAAGAGAAACACAGCGTAATAAGCAAGGAAGACATGCAAAGTGCGATGGATTTCGTCGAGGACTTTTCGCATGAGCTTGAAAAGTATCCGCATCGCATAGCCGCAAGCAAGGACGAAACCGCTTGCGCAAGAGCAATCCGCAATCGCTTGCACGACGAAACGGACGCAAAAACTCGTCTCGAAGCATTTGACGCCTCGCCGCTTTTGGGCAGAGGGTCGTTTTTGCTTATCGGCATTTGGTATGCGATTTGCTATGTGATGTATTTTGTGTCTTTTGCAGGCGGCAGGGTGACGGGCGCAATGCTCACGCTCTTGTCCCTTGTGATGTTCCTCGGCGGCGGCAGCGTGTTTTTGCTTATGTATCTGGGCAATAGCAAACTCGGCAAGGTTTTGCCTAAAAAAGTGTCGTACAACGTCGTCAGCGAAAGTTGCAACGACGCCAAAAATGCCAAAAACGTTCTCATCGTCTGCGACAATCACGACGCAACGCTCGGCAGTCCCGTCAAGGATTTCAATCTTGTCAGAAAACTTTGCATGATTGTCGCGCCGGTATCCGTGTTTATTTTCATTCTGTTTTGCATCTTGAAGATGGCAATCGGCACTGAGGGTGCAAACGTTGCGGCAAAGATAAGCGCATTTACCATTTTGCCGTTTGTATCGGGCATTTTCGGCATTGCGGCGTTTGTGATACACTTCTCGCCCTTTGAAAAATTTGCGCGCGAAAACAACGGCGTTGCAACGTCAATCGCAATGGCAACGTACGCATATTTTGCCGAACAGCCCGAACTCCTTGCGGACGACGCAAAGATTGTGTACGTTTCCTTCGGTGCGGAAAACGCCGGGCATTGCGGCTCGCGCGCGTTCGTCGAGGCTCACCCGGAATTTGCCTCTGCAAAGGTGCTTGCAATAGGGGATATTCTGAGCGGCAATTTCCAAGTTGCCGAGTGCGACGCAATCCGCAATATCGACTTTTCTCTCGACGTCGTGTCCAGCGTTCACGCAAGCGCGATAGAGCAGGGCATCACCGTGTCCACAATGCCTCACGATACGTTTGCGCACAAGTTCAATTCGCTGCACGGTTTCATCTCGAATGCGTTTGCCAAAAACGGCAATCCCACCGCAACTATTGTGTCAAAGGATTATGCGCATCATGAAAAATCACTCACCAAAACCGATTTGGAAAATATGTTTTCGCTTTGTGTGGGTGCGGCAATGAAGATTATGGCAAAAAACAATATTCCCGATGACGACGAGCACGACGAAGTTGAGGTTGTCGCCCCGTCGTCCGAAATGAAAATCGTGGACGTAGAAAGCAAATGAACGCATATTTTTGCGATAAAATAAAAACGGCATTTTACAATGCAAAACGGATGTAAAAATGCAAAAAAACAACGATAAAAATTTAGAAAAAACCGTTGATAACATCGATGTTTTCGACGAAAAAAACGGCGTTCAAGAAGACGAACGGGACGTGGACAACGCACAAATTGTCCGACTTGACGACGATTGCGACGAAAAAAACGTCGACAACGTAGACGAAGAGAAAACGGGTGGTATTCTTGCAGAATACGCAAAGCATGAAAACAAGGGCAAAATCGCTCTTGCGGTTGTAAAAAAGTATTGCAAACGTTACTTTATCGACGCTTTTTCCGGTATGGCGCAAGGACTTTTCTGCACGCTCATCGCAGGCACTATTCTTGCTCAAATCGCGTCTTGGTGCGGTGACAACTCGTTTGCAAAAGTGCTCGGATATATCGCAAGCATTGCAAAGATGCTCATGGGCGCAGGCATCGGCATAGGAATCGCTCACAAACTCGGCGCAAAACCGCTTGTGATTTTCACTGCCGCGGTTACGGGACTTGTAGGCGCATTTGCAGGCAACCTCGTCAATGCGCTTTGCAACGGAGCGGCTTTTACAATCGCATTCGGAGCGGTCGGCAATCCCGTCGGCGCATACGTCGTGTCTTTGCTCACCGTTGAAATCGCGTCGTTGTATGCGGGCAAAACGAAACTCGACATAATCCTCATTCCGCTCGGTATGATGCTTTTGTGCCTTGCGGGGATATTCCTTGCATGGCCGTTTATCAAACTCATCGATTTGCTTGCAAAGCTCATCGTTTTGGCAATCGAGGCAGGCGCGGCGGTCAAAATCATTGTCGGCGTATTCGTTGCGGTGATTATGGGTATTTTGCTCACTATGCCCACGTCGTCGGCGGCAATCTGGGTTGCAATCGCAACAAGCGCAACCGCAATAGAAAACCCCGACGTATTCGCAATCGCGGGCGGTGCGGCAGTTGCGGGTTGTTCGGCGCATATGATTGGTTTTGCCGTGGCGAGTTTCAGAGAAAACGGCGTGAGCGGTCTTATCTCGCAAGGAATCGGCACAAGTATGCTCCAAATACCGAACATAATGCGAAAACCGGCGATTATGGTGCCGGAAATCGTCGCAAGCGCAGTGTGCGGACTGGTCGCAGTGCTTATGGGACTTCGTTGCAACGCATCGGGCGGCGGTATGGGCACGAGCGGTCTTGTCGGCATTTTCGGCACAATAGCCGCATCGAAAGGGGTGATACCCGACTGGCAACTGGGCGTAGGAATTGTGCTTTGTTTGTTTATCCTTCCTGCCGCAATATCCTTCGGCGTGAGCGAACTTATGCGCAAAACCGGCGCAATAAAGTTCGGAGATCAAAAGCTAGATTAACATTAAAACTTTTAGCGTGACGGATTTCGAGCCGCAATGGCGGCGAGCCTTGGAGCGCCGAGCTTGATGAAAAGTACAAGCGACTGCGCCGTGTTGATGGCCATGCCTGGCGCACAAAGCGCAGTGGCATAAGCAGGGAATTGTCCCTATCTATGCGAGAGCCGAGTGTGTCCCCACGCGGAGCGGACG
>ERZ780005.241-NODE-241-length-11771-cov-4.50026_pt1 | contig 11771 bp, 8 predicted proteins | sample MGYA00511874_ERZ780005 | MGnify/ENA primary metagenome ERZ780005 (study PRJEB29588, sample SAMEA2150310) | human gut metagenome | biome: human gut; feature: human-associated habitat; material: faeces | place: Denmark | collected 2008/2010 ...
CCCCCGCCCGCCACACGACGGCGGCAGGCATCACCGCGCAAAAGGCGGCAAACGGCGATGCGAAAGCTATCCTTTCGGGCGCCAATATGCCACATATTGCAGCGCAAAAGGACAGCTTTTGCAAAACGGACAAAAAGCCGTGGAAAAACAGCTGAAATAAGTGCGCCCGCCTGCGGCATAAACCTCCGCAGGCGGGGGCGCTGGCATCGCGATGCAGCCTGACGCTTTAACCGCCATAAGGCGCTATGACTAGGTCTGCATTTTGCTTTATATTGAGCTGTATTTCGTCTTGTTATCAGCATGAACGGCAGGTTATGTCAAGAAGGAACGGACGAAAGAAGGGGAACAGAAAACTGAAAGACGGCTGAACACAGGAATACACATAAAGGATAAAGCCGTATGGGGCATAATTGCCTACATGGGTTTACGTCCGCCATTAGTCAGTGTCTCTTCTTCCTGCCGCGCGCCATCTCAGCCCTGATGCGGCTGAGCGACTGGGGCGTTATGAACAGATACGAGGCGATGTATTTCAGCGGCACGTGCTGCAGCAGTTCGGCCTTCTCGTCCAGCAGAGTCTCATATCGCTCGCGTGCCCTCGGCGCACCGCTGCTGAGCAGCCACCGCTCTATCTCGAAAATCTCCTTCTCATAGAGCCTGCGGCCTATGCGCGCAGCCTCAACCGACGACATGAAGAAGTCTTCGGCGTCGCTGCGGCTTATGCCATAGACAACGCCGTCGCTCATGGCCTCGAGCGCTATCATCGACGGCATGTTGCCCACAAAGCACCACGACGAGAAGAGCAGGTCGCCCTTTGACGCAAACCACAGGGTTATGTCGTTGCCGTCGGAATTGACATACGACGCGCGCCATATCCCGTCCACTATAATATATATGTCAGTGTTGCGCCCTCCCCTGCGCACAAGCGTGTCGCCCTTCAGTATCTCCATGCATGTCATGTGCGCCTTGAGAGCCTCAACGTCGCTCATGCTGAGTCCGCTGCGCCGGCACAGACACTCCTCAAAAGTTTCCATAATCACACGTATTAAAATCGTTCGGCATGCCTTTTGCCCGAATATCCCACAGCCAACGGCCTGCACCGGGCATTCAGCCGTCGTGCATGCAGCCGCCCGTTACGCCGGCACCGCTGTCTGACATCACGTCAGCACACCTGCACCTGCATTCATCCCGGACAAGCCGGCACGGACAGCGACAGGCCGCGGCAGCCGCCGCCACAAGGCCATAGACAGCCGCAAAGGTAGCAAATCATTTCCGATTTCTCAAATACATCACAAAGATTAATACGCACGTTAGCAGCTCTGCCACGGGCACGGCGAGCCATATGCCGCTCACCCCGCACAGCTTGGGCATCAGCCAGAAGCACAGCAGCATGAGCACATAGCCGCGCATGGCCGTGATGAACATGGCGGCAGCGTCGCGCTCAACGCTCTGACAATAGCCTATGGCCACGATGTTGACGGCAAACGGCACGAAGCCCAGCGCAAACAGGGGCATGCCGCCCACGGCTATCGTGTTGGCAGGAAAGCCTGCCGGAATGAACAGCGACACTATGTCCGGCGCGAAGAAATACATTATCAGCAGAAACATCACGCCGCTGCCAAGGGCCGTAAACAGAGCCATGCGCAAGGCAGAGCTTACCCTCCTGGTGAGCCGCGCGCCGTAGTTGTAGCTCAGTATGGGCTGAGCCGACTGCGCTATGGCGTTATACACCATGAAGATTATCGGGAACACATAGCACGCTATGCTGTAGGCTGCCACGCCGTCCTCGCCGAGATAGGCTATGAACACATAGTTGCCGGCAAACATCATGGTGGCGATGGCAGCCTCGCAGAGCAGCGACGGGAAGCCCAGACGGCACATATAACCCACATTGCGGCGCGTCATTCGCAGGCTGCGCAGATGGGTCTTAACACGGCATAGCTTTATGGTGCGCCCCATCATCAGCATATACCACAGCACCATGCCGGCACCGGCTATATAGCCAAGACTGGTGGCCACGGCCGCGCCTATCACGCCCCAGTGGAACACAAAGATAAAAAGATAGTCGAGAACGATGTTGAGCAGCGCCGGCACCACGTTGCACATCATGGCGTAGCGCGGCGAGGCGTCGAGCCTTATGTAGAACATTCCGGCACTGAGCATGGCGCTGAACACAAAGAAAGGCACGGCGCCGTAGATATACTCGACGGCAGGCGCGAGCAGACGCTCAGAGCTGCCAAGCAGGCAGGCCACGCCGGGCGCACGCCACACGATGAGCGCACTGAACGCCGCCACCAGCATGCTGAGGGCTATCACGGCCTGAGTGACGTTTATGCGCGCCGTCTTCGGCTTGCCGTGAGACAGATGGATAGACGCCACCACCGATGCGCCCACGCCGAACATAAGTCCGATGCCGGTATTTATAAGAAACAGCGGCGCAACGATATTCACCGCCGCCAGAGCATCGCTGCCAAGGCCACGGCCAACGAATATGCCGTCGGTAATAACGAAAAGGGCCGACGACACCATGCCGAGCAACGTGGGCATGAGCAGCTTGCTGAAAAGGCTTGACACCTTTGTTGTTCCGAAATCTATACTGTCCTTCATCATACTTTACGGTTATTTGTTGTTGATATCGGGGCGCAAAAGTAAGTGTTTAAAAACGAAAGGCAGTTAACAATTGGTAATTTCTGCGGCTGACGGGGGAATAAAAGCGCCAAAAACTGCATATTATAAACAAATGGTAATTAATTAACTGTTTCTGACAATAAAATAACATACTTAAAATGCATTTCTGCTGTTAATTAACGACAATCAACAAACATAAAAACAACCATAATAAGGCTATAGAAGCAGCAAGATATACAAATAAAGGTATGTGCAAAACCTAAGAAACACAACACGACAATATGCCACCCTAACATACCGCCAAGAAACAATATATAGCAGCTTACGCTCCTAAAAACATTTCAATAAAATAAGGTCAAATGCCTCTTTATTACACTTCGTAATCGTCGAGTGAGACTTTAATCATATTTCTTCTTTCTGATCTATAAAATTTATTGGACCATATCCAACACTTAAAAATAAATATTGAGGCGTTTGTATTACACCAATCGCTATAAGCCCTGCGTCAGGGTTAATAGGATCATGTCCCAAAACATAATATTTCCATCCATTATCATCTACACCGCTCCATCGAAAATCATATTTTTGTTTATAAAAATCAAACAACTCATCTCGTTTTTTCTTCACATTTTCTTTTTCATTTAAATTGTAACTAATAATAAAATCTGCTGATGCTAAATAACTTTTTCCATAAATATCTGTTTGAAACCCAAATTCAACCCAATCAAAGAAAGTATCAGCAAAACTTACAGTATTGTATTTAAGCAAAAAATTTACAGACTCTTGTTCACTATTTTGTCCCCTATTAAATCTATTATCAAACTTTTCTTTACACGTTTTATAATCTGTTCCAAATTTTACACCTGCAATACTTGGGTAGTTTTGACTATAACTTTTTAGTGTTGTCATTAACAATAATAATAACATTATTTGTTTCATATTTTTGTCTCCATTAATTTTATTTATTAATTTATTTCGCTAATAAACGCACGCAGCAATCTACATTAAAATACAGATAGGTCTCAGTCCACACAAAAAGAATGAGCAGAAGGCATCACTCGGCCATGCGCTCCTCGTTGAGAGCCTCCCTGATATAGTCGTTGTCGAAGGTGAACACGTGGTTGAGAATGCCGAACGACACGGCTCTCGACTTGCCCTCGATGTTGATTGTACCTATGGAGAAGAGATAATAGTTGTCTACATCCAGAAACTGGCTTACGGCCATGTTGACCACGCCCGAGGCAAATATGTTGCTGAACATGCCCCAGAAGCCCGACGCACCGCTGCTCTGACTTATGGCCGCGCTTATCTCGCCTGCCACGGCTTCGCAGTGCTGTTCGCGCGTAGGACAGGTTACGGTGAGCGCAAAGGCTATGGCAACGGCCACCACTATGCCTGCCACGCGGCCGCCGATGTGCCTGCGGCGAGGCTCATATATTATCTCTTCGGCATCGTCGGCCCTGCCCGACGTGCCGCTGCCTCCGCCCTGCCAGGCCGAATATGCCGCGCTGCCGGATGCGTCTGTGCGGTAGTCGCGTCCGCCGTCAGCCTGCCCTGAAGCGCTCTCAGCACGTGCCGACGGCTCAAACGGCAGGGGCGGAGGCACGGGGCCGGGCTGCGCCTTGCCCTCCATGGCGTCCTTAAGTTCCCTCACCTGCCAGGCCGGAGTCCACTGCTCCATGCCCTCGGCCCACACAAGAGTCTCCGAAGAGAGGCCGCGCTCCATAAGTTCGCTTACGGAGAAAGGCCCCTGCTGCCGGTTGTCTGCATAAATAAAATATCTCATCAGTTACCCTCCGTCTTGTTCTTTCCGTATTTCTTGCTCCACTGCTCATACTTCTTAAACACCTTAAGAGCCTCAGAGTTGTACCAGCTGTAGCCTGTGCGGCGCTCGTGGCCTATCTCGCTGACGTCGAACTTCATCACGCCGTCGCGGTCGCAGAAGAATGGGCGGTTGTCCTCGAGCGTATAGAAGCGTGCCCACAGAGGCTTCGACACCTCGCCCTCGGCACACTTCACCAGGCGCCAGTCTTTCTTGCCGTCGCTGTTCTTGAAGTTCTCAATCTTGTATCCGTCTATCTCGTTCTGGCGGAACCACTCCACGGCAGCCTCAATGCTGTTGACCACCTCGGGCGAGGGCTTTGACAGCGACATGAGGAAGAGCACGATGTCGTCAGACTCCTGTCCGCTGAGCGAAGCCAGCTCGAAGGCGCGTGCGTTGGCGGGCAGCAGGGTCTTCTCGTCGTGCTGCGCACACCACACCGTGGGCTTGCCGTTCTGCACATACTGCGTCTTCAGTATGCAGCTGATGCCCTTGTCGAGAGCCGTCTTGGCCTTCATCTTCACGCTGTCGGGGAAGAAGGCGAATGGAGCCTTGCCCAGACTTGCGTCGCGCATGATCTTCATCACGTTGATCATGGCGTCGTCGTTATATGTGATGTGCGTGTGATACTTCTTGTTGTAGGGATAAAACTGCGGCCAGCCGCCGTTGTCATACTGTGCCTCAAAGAGATACTGCATGCCCCTGAGCACGGCGTCCTTATACTTCTCTGTGCCCGTGGCGTTATACAGTTTCGACAGGTAGATTATCTCGGTAGAGGTGGCGCGGTTGTCTATCGTGCTGTACTTGGTAATGCTCTTGTCGGCCTCTGCCTTCTTCTTGTCGGCGTCGGTCATGTTTCTGGCCATGTCGATGTTCTTCGGCCATCCGCCCGTGTTCTGCTGATACAGCAGCACGTTGTCGCCTATGCGCACTGCCTCGGCCGTAGTGAAGAACTCAGGCTCGAGATGTGCAGCCCACGACGTCCACGTCTTATAGGTTTTCTGCTTGTTGTCTTTCTTGTCTGTTTTAGTCTGACTTGTTTTCTTTGTTTGGCCCTCAGCCGGCGTTACGGCGGTAAGCGCGAATGTAGCGGCAAGAGCCATCACGATGAATCCTTTTTTCATAATTTAGGTATAAATGTAACGTTTGTTGTTTGTAAATAGTTAGTCGTTGCCTCATGTTTGTCAGCAAACCTGACGGCATTCATTTTATTTAGATGCACACAGACTGAAAAGGTTTAGTCATTACTTTGCATTTTAACCCAAATTAGCCGTCTGCCCCGTGTTCATCTGCCTGTCTGGCGTTGCGTGCGGCATGCCTTATCTACCCTGACGGTCATCATTCCGCACACAGCTTTATCTATTTTGCACATTCATGCTTTCAGCCCGAAAGCATAACAGACTATTGGGGGTTAAGGCTCACTTCATTCTGAGTATCATCTTGCGCTCGTCTTCGGGAAACTTCTCGATGGCATAGCGCAGCATGGTGCGCGGCATCTGTGCATGATGCTCCATGACGAAGGCTCTCAGTCTGCCCATGTCGCGCTTGCCTGCCTCGCGCAGCATCCAGCCCGTGGCCTTGTGCATAAGCTCATGCGGATGACTGATGAAGCGCAATGCGAGGGCATAGGTGTCGTCGAGGTCGCCCTGCTTTATGAAGGCATAGGTGGCCACCATGGCTATGCGGTTGTCCCATAGCAGAGGGCTGCCGGCAAGGGTGTAGAGCAGGTCGCGCGGCTTGTCGAGCAGATAGGTCCCCACGATATGCGGCGCACTGAGGTCTACGAGGTCCCAGTTGTTTATGCGGTCTGTAACAGAGAGATACATGTCGGTAAGTTCGCGGCGCGCTCCGTCGTCGGCCTTCTTCATCTTCTCAACCATTATGAGCAGCGCGCAGAGCCTTATCTCGTGCCATTCCGACTGCATGAGCCGCCTTAACGTGTCGTTGTCAGCCGTCTTGTGCCGCTTTGCCACGCTTCGAGTCGCAGGCACCTTAATGCCCAAGAACTTGTCGCCATGCCCGTATTCGCCTTCGCCTGTCTTGAAGAAGTGCTGCAGCTGCTCGCTCTGTGCGTCGTCACGCAGCGCCGTCATCTCTCCGGTTATTATCTCATATTCCGTCTTTACCATATTCATTACCTTTGTTTATTACGGCAAAGATAGTGCAAGGTGAGTGCATGGCAAAATGAAAAACATAGTTTTTTAAGTTTGCAGTGCCGAGGCGTAGTCTATATTATTGAGAAGTGCATGGAAAAATGAATGCATATTATTTTTTATTTTCATTGGTTAAGCGGTATGAGTATAAGGATCTGCGATCCGAAATTCATACTTCTTATATTATATAAAACAGGCGGCGCCTCAACACTGCAAACTTAAAAAACTATGTCTTTCATTTTGCCATGCACTCGGCTTGCACTATCTTTGAATAATATAGGCGGCGCCTCGGCACTGCAAACTTAAAAAACTGCGTCTTTCATTTTGCAGTGCACTCGGCTTGCACTATCTTTGCACTCAATAAAGATAATTTCAGGAAAAGAGTATGATTAAGGCTTTATTTTTTGACATAGACGGAACACTCGTGAGCTTCAACACACACGAGATACCACAATCAACGGTTGACGCACTCGAACAGGCAAAGAGAAACGGCGTGGGCGTGTATATATCTACCGGACGGCCGGTGAAACTGATCAACAACCTGCACGCCATAGAACATCTGATAGACGGATATATAACCACTAACGGCGCCTACAGCTTCATAGGCGACAAGGTGGTGAGCTGCGTAGACATTCCGCTCGAGGACGCACACACGCTGATACGCCTGGCAGACGAGATGAACTTTGCCACGATGGTGGTGGGGGCGAAAGACCTCACGGTGTATCATCCCGACGAGATGGTTGACAAGGTGTTCCGACAGCTGCTCAACGTCAACGACCTGGGCGAGGACATCAGTCTCGACACGGTGCTAAGCCAGCCCATACTGCAGCTTACGCCCATCATAGACGAGCAGCAGGAGAAGCTCGTCATGCCACAGCTGCCCCACTGCATAGCCGCACGATGGTATCCGGCATTTGCCGACGTGACGGCGCGCGGGGCCGACAAGGGCAAGGCGCTGCAGCGCATGGCCGAACACCTGGGCATGGACATCAGCGAGACTATGGCCTTCGGCGACGGCGGCAACGACAAGTCGATAATCAGCGCGGCAGGCATAGGCGTGGCCATGGGCAACGCCATCGATGACGTGAAAGCGCTGGCATCATACGTTACCGACCATGTTGACAACGACGGCGTGAGCAAGGCGCTGCGCCATTTCGGCATAATCTGACGCTACGGGGGCACACATGCCCCTGCCGGCGGCGGCATACCTACAGGCAGGACACGCTGCACGGGGCGCAGACTTTTGTAAACTTTTATAACAAAAGGCATGACGCTTGACGCTCTCAGAATGGCCACAGCCGTGGCGCCACGGCCGTTTGGCGCGAAAAAGCCGAAAAATCAGCATTTTTGCCAAGCATCTGACATTCAGGCATTTACATCAAAACGGCTGCTCGGTCGGCCGTGTTAAAAAACATTACTGTGCCGTTTGAGGTGCAAAAACGATAGGTTTAGGCACCGAAAGCAGTGCTCCGGCACCATGAAAAGCGCCCTTTTGGCGTCTGAAAATACCGGTTTTAAGACACACAACGCACACAAAAGCTAACCGATGTTAATAAAAGAATATATTTGAAAACCATATTTTAACATCCGTTATATTTTGATTTTCCAGAACGGAAAATAATTTTGTCCTGAGTTTTTACCATCTTCCTGCCCATATTCCGATGCCCAAAGCCGGCATAACGGCAACGACGGAAGCCCTGCAAACACGGCCGTGCGCACGCATACGAACAAGACCGCTGCGCACGCGCACACAGGCAGAGACAGGCGCATGCACATACGCGAGCTGCGCCCATAAGAAAAGTAACGCACAGGCGCACGTACATAACATAAAAGACGCAACTTTACACTTATTAAATGACAAAGGGCAAACAAAGCAGCACAAAGACTTACAATCTGTAACTTTTCGTATTTTACAATTGATATAAATCAATTATGATAACATAAAACTAAAAAAATATTTCAATTTTAATCTCATTTAAGATAAAAAAATATTACTTTTGAAGAGAAATACAACATCAACTTATAATGTTTAACCGACTAAAAGTTAGCTTATGAAGAAACTTTTACTTATTGCATTTACACTGTTCTCAATGAACACATTTGCACAGACACCAATGCTAAAGGCAACCAAACTGAACGGACAGAAAGCCGAAAACAGCATGAAATTTGAGACCTCCAACCGCGTTAACCTGAAAAAAGCAAACAGCACAAACAAGGTGAAGGCACAGGCCGCACCTGAAGGAACAACAAAATCATACTATACAGACTGCATCGAGTCGGTAAGTCAAGTAGGCGAAATGCAGAGACTGCACGTAAAATATGACATCGTGTTCGGCAATGACGGCACGGTAAGCATACCTAACATGTTCCTCAGAACCGTTGTGGGCGAAGACATATATCTTAAAGGTACATACGACGAGGCCACAAAGCAGATAACCATAGAGAACAATCAGGAGATATACAATCAAGACGGAATTTCTCTGTATATATGCCCGATGGACTATAAGACAAAAGAACCGCTCAGCACAGCCAGCTTCAAGCTGTCGCTCGACTCAGAGAGCGGAATCTACTACTCTGCTGAAGGCGAATATCTCGCAGCATTCATCACCAACGGCAGCCAGACAGAGGTTTACACCTACTGCACAGACCTTTATTATTATCCGACAGAGTTATTCCCAGAGGCAGTTTCACACAAATACACTTACAACGACTACTACGGAAACAGCAAATCTACAACTGTCGACATAGTAAACCTTGGCGATCTTTGCTATATAAAGAACCTCATGCCCGAATATCCTGAGGCATGGTTGATGGGAACGTTTGAAGGCGACGACCTCATCGTTTCTTCTTACGGAGTGGCAAGCGACGACAATGCACTGCTCTTCGGAACAGCAACAGACTTTGTTGACAACTGCAAGTTCACATACAGCAGCTCGAGCGACTCTTACACATCTGAGAGCGGAATAGAACTGACTGACTACTTCTACTATCCCGGCGACGCCCAGAATGATGAAGGATACTATTTCAGCGGATCTTGCAAAAACATGACCATAACAGGCAAGTCTACAACAGCCATCAGCAATGTTGAAAACAGCAACAAGGATGTCGTAGCAACAGAATACTTCGACCTCTCAGGCCGCCGCATCAGCAATGCAGCCCAGGGCGTAAGCATCATGGTAAGCAAGTATGCCGACGGAACAAGCAAGGCAATAAAAATTATGAAATAGGACATTATTTTTTGTGAAGAGCGCTTCATTGCCCGGCGTCAGACTCTCTGGCTCCGGGCTTTATTTATGCCCGCAGCGGCAAGTATACGGGCAGCCACCATGCAGGCCGCCCGGAGTCATGCAGCCGCCTCATACCATTCACGGCGCCGCATGCTTCAGCCCTGCACATCCGCCCATGCCGCCCAAAAGCCGGCGGCAATGAGGCAGGCACACTAACGGCAGCCATGCCCTGCGAAGGCAGATATGGGATAAAAGAAAGTCCGGCAGCCACGTCATCAGGACATGGCTGCCGGACCTTTTTAGTTCGATTTCAAAGGCATCGGCCCCGTTATCTTGCCTTCAGCTCATACACGCGGCTGCTAAGCTTCTGCGCGCTGAAGAGCGGCAGACCAACGGTCATGAGATACTCGCCCGAGTAGGTCTTCACCTCGCCCTGCGAGCCGTCGGCACGGTTTATCTCGCGCACGTCATACTTCTTCGAAGCGTCGAGCCCGTCCATCACCACGTTGTATAGCTTCTCGCTGTAGCGCGGGAATATGTCGAAGGCAAACACCACGGCGCTGGCCTTGTCCTTGCTGACATACATCGTAGAGGTGTGGTTGCCCTCGTATGGCGACACGAGGCGATACTGGTCGCCGTCGAGTATCACGGGCTTCAGCCTGTTGAAGTCGGCTATCGACTGCTTGCAGTAGGCCAGCTCTCCTGCCGGAATGTCGTGCAGGTTGATGTCGAAGCCCATCTTGCCCATCATGGCCACGTTCACCCTGAACTTTATGCTTGCCGCCTTGTTCCATGTAGTTACGTGGGCACACTGCACCTTGGCAGGGAACACCTGCGAGTAGCCCCACTGTATGAAGATGCGCTCCACGGGGTCGGTGTTGTCGCTCGGCCACATCTCTACAAAATATTTCAGCGCCTCATAGTCGGTGCGTCCGCCTCCGCCCGAGCACAGCATCATGGGCAGGTCGGGATATTTTGCCTTAATGCGCTCCAGCACGTTGTAGAGTCCGCGCACGTAGTCAACATAAAGGTGTGTCTGCTTCATCTTCTCGTAGTTAGAGTAGATGTTGGTTATCGGGCTGTTGCAGTCCCACTTGAAGTAGGCTATGTCGGGATATTTCGTCATCAGTCCGTCCACCACGCCGAACACATAGTCCTGCACCTTGGGGTTAGACAGGTCGAGCACGAGCTGGTTTCTGAAGTAATACTCCTCGCGGTTGGGCAGCGTTATCACCCAGTCCTTGTGCTTCTCATACAGCTCCGACTTGGGGCTAACCATCTCAGGCTCTATCCACAGGCCGAACTTCACGCCCTGCTTCTTGGCCTCCTCCGTCAGTCGTCCTATGCCGTTGGGCAGCTTGTCGGCCGTAACCTCCCAGTCGCCCAGTGCCTGCGTGTCGCTGTGGCGCTTGTATTTGTTGCCGAACCATCCGTCGTCGAGCAGGAACATGTCAACGCCCAGCTCCTTGGCCTCGCCGATGAGCGAGAGCAGCTTGTTCTCGTCGAAGTCGAAGTAGGTAGCCTCCCAGTTGTTCAGCAGCGTCATGCGGTCGCCCTGTCCGTCCTTTATCTGATACTTGCGTGCCCAGTCGTGCAGGTTGCGGCTGGCGTGTCCTGTTCCGCTCTGGCTCAGGGTGAAGATAAACTCAGGAGTCCTGAAGCTCTTGTTCTTTGCCACGGTGTACTGCGACGCATAGGGGTTGATGCCGCTTATCACGCGCAGGCCGCCAAGGTTGTCAACCTCGAACGTAAACCTGAAGTTGCCCGTCCATGCCAGCGTGCCCACCAGCACCTCGCCCTCTCTCTCAGTGGCCTTGCTGCCGAGCGACAGCTGGAAGAAGGGCTGGCAGAACATGTCGGCGCGCGCTCCCAGCTTGGTGTCTATCACCTTTTTGCCGAAGTAAAGCTCCTGCGTGTGGCTGCCTGCCTCGGTGGCCCCGTCGC
>ERZ780005.244-NODE-244-length-11613-cov-3.3715_pt1 | contig 11613 bp, 8 predicted proteins | sample MGYA00511874_ERZ780005 | MGnify/ENA primary metagenome ERZ780005 (study PRJEB29588, sample SAMEA2150310) | human gut metagenome | biome: human gut; feature: human-associated habitat; material: faeces | place: Denmark | collected 2008/2010 ...
TGCTTTTTCCTTATGTCTCCGGGGTATAAGATAGCTATTGTTAATAACAATGTCGATGCGCAGAGTTTTGAAGATTATGCCTCCGATGTTAAAGACACTATTCTTTATTTGTATCAGAAATATGGCTATAGGAGCGAACTTGGCCGGTATCAACAGTGGAGTCGGGGACTGATTGTTATTAAATCTATTGAGGATATGGATAATATGTCTGCATTTTGGCAATCTATTAAGTTGTCTTCTACAACAGATATCCGTAACTCGCAATTATTACTGTCTTTATGCACGGGGAGTATTAATGATATTTCAAAGGTAAAAGCTGAACTACCTCAAAACATCTTAGATAGTGTAAAACAGAGGATACAGTTATTTGATGCTGATCAAACAAGATTTATTTATCAGGACCTGAATAAAAAGGTTATTAAGATTCAAGGTCTATCTGGGACAGGTAAAACAGAGCTTCTTCTTCACAAACTCAAGGGTCTGTATCTTGAAAGAGATGATTCGAAAATATTTATTACCTGTCATAATAAGATACTCGCGGATTCATTGCGGAATAGAATTCCAAGGTTTTTTGATTTTATGAAGGTTACACAACAGATAGAATGGAATAAACGTTTGTGGTGTACCCATGCTTGGGGTAGTTCTTCCTTCCCATTTTCTGGATTTTATAGGTACGTAAGTCATTTCTATAAGATTCCTTTCCATAGTTATTCTCGCTCTTATACTTTTGATTCTGTTTGTCAAGAGGCGATAACATACATTAAAGCAAAAAAGAAAGAAAGTGGTTTTGAGTATGCCTTGGATTATGTGCTTATTGATGAATGTCAGGATTTTAAGCCGTCATTTATAGAGTTGTGTCGTCTTGTAACATCCAAGAAAGTATACTTGGCGGGAGATATCTTTCAGAGCATCTTCTCTGATTTTGATCAGAATGATTATGAAGCGGACTATTACTTATCAAAGTGTTACAGAACTGACCCTAAAACCCTCATGATTTCTCAAGCACTTGGCTTAGGGCTCTTCGAGAATCTTAGACTTAGATGGCTGTCAGAGGATAATTGGAAAGCTTGTGGTTACTCATATGAGGATAACGGAGAGTGTATTTCATTATCACGAGACCCCGTTCATAGATTCTCGGATGACGAAGAGGATATCAATAGCTTTATTGTCAAGAGATTCAATACTGATAGTCCGGTAAATCAAATTATTGAGATTATCAAGCTAATAAAACGTGATTATTCGAATGTGAGACCTGGAGATATTTGCATAATTATGTTAGATCAAGATGCTGATATTTATGAATGGGCCAATAACCTGGAGCGTCGCCTTTTTTCTACATTTGACTGGGAATCAAATAAGGCCTATGAGACAAAAGCGGTTGAGAGCGATAAGGTGCTGATTAGCAATAGAAACAATGTTAAAGGCTTGGAGTATCCTTTCGTTATATGTGTAACCAGGTTAATTTCAGACTCTTATGGTTATCGAAATGCTTTGTATACAATGCTGTCTCGTTCCTTCTTAACTTCATATTTATTGATATCGGGTGCCGATGGAAATGGATACGAGAAAGGGATAAGTGATGGAGTTAAAGAAGTGCTGAATGAGCATAAGATGACTATTCGCAAACCAACTGAAGAAGAGATACTAGCTATTGAGACGCGTTTTACTAAGGCACAAAATGAAATACTCAAACCATTTGATGAAAGACTTTCTGTTGTTATAAATAATTTGGAATTATCAAAAGAGAAGAGGGTGCAACTGAACAAGATTGTTTCAGGCCTTCATTGGGAGGACTTGTCAGATGAAGAACTACAGAGTAAGGTTGAACTAATAGCTCGTGCTTTATAACATGAAATTATCCTTGAATCTCCTACCATATCAAAGAAGTAAACTATTCCTTCACGCCACAAGCGTAAGGGATATAATGTTTGTCTTCTTGACAGCATTGGAGTATATTCAGTATTGGCGCGGGAATCCTAAAGCATTGAAGCGTCCGTATCTCCTTTTGGATTTAGAGGATACTCGGCGAGTATTTCTTGTTGATAAGGATAAGATTATTTCTTTTGGTTTTCGTCTAAATGTGAAAACGCAGCTATCGGATATTACTGATCCTACAAACTTTGTGTCTGGAATTTATCTCAGGAAATATACTATAACTGCAAGAGAGATCTCAGAGGCAAAACAGATATTGAACAGTTGTTCGGATAAGGATTACCTCTATTGCTATAGTGCTCTTGAAGAGGATACAGTGATATCAGAAAGCACTCTATACCTTTTTGAACATTTATTGTTCTCAGAATGGGGATATTTACGTTATGATCATGATCCTTCTCATGCAGTTGAGGGGTTTCATCCGTCCGAACATTTAGATGTATGTTTTAGCCATGATATATCGTACAAACTTGGCTTAAAAAAAGTAATTGAGGTCTCAGGAATGATAGACCTAATAAACCAGAAGACTCGCTGTGCGGAGTTGATTTTTTGATAGCAGTCTTTTTGGTCACTTCTTCTAGATATGGTTTTGCAAACCAATACTTCATTCCCCGTGACGCGGGTTTTTAGGTATGAAAAAGTTATCCAAACCAGATATGGTCCTCTTTCCCGTTCCGAACGAGTTCGACATCATCGGTGCTATATGGCTTACCTCGTTTTTGCTGCGCGATTGGCTTTTATCGCTGATCGAAAAGCTATGTCCGTTTACAGGGATTTGTTCGGAATGAAAGTTTGATGGGCCAGATTGTGAGTAACCGTCCCCGTAGCTCCACCTTGACGTAAGCGCTGAATAATTAGGGACTGTCGTGAAATGCCGAAAAAAGTTTTCGACTTTCGAGAAGAGCGAATTGGGCAGGATAAAGAAGCTGCTCCCTCTCCGCGAGATGGCAGAGAACTTCGGTCTGGTAAGGAAGAGCATGAGGCCGAAGCTGGGACGCAGGTCGTTCTTCACTCCTGAAGGGAAAGTGGCCCTGATGTTCCTGAAGATGTACACGGGACTGAGCTGCCCGAAACTGATGGAACAGCTGAACGGCAACATCCACTACCAGATATTCTGCGACGTGATAATAGATCCGACACGGCCATTGACGAACTATAAGCTGTTGGACGACGTAATGATGGAACTTGCAGGGAAGTTGAAGATACAACAGCTCCAGGGCATACTCGCCGACAAGTGGAGGCCGTACATGGAGAATCTGGACACGATGTACACAGATGCGACGTGCTATGAGAGTGAGATGCGTTATCCGACTGATGCGAAGTTACTGTGGGAAGGAGTAGAGAAGAGCTATGCGACGATGTGCGAATTGAGCAGCAGACTGGGAATCCACCGTCCCCGGACAAAGTTCCTTGACGTGCAGAAGGCGAACCTGACATACAGGAAACAGCGCAAGCACAGCAGGAGCCAGACGAGGAAGATTACCCGCAGGCTGCTTGACCTGCTCGGCAAGATACTGAAGGAGATACGTGAGATTGAGAGGGGCAATGAGAATGCAGAAAACCTGTTGACTGTCAGAGAGAAAAGCGATCTTAAAATCATCACGAGGATGTACCATCAGCAGAAGAACCACTTTCAGAACAATGACAGCAGGGAAAGCATCCCCAACAGGATAGTGAGTCTCAGCAAGCCACATTTGAGACCGATAGTGAGGGGCAAGGAGGTGAAGAGCGTAGAGTTCGGAGCGAAGGTCAACAACATATTGGTCGACGGGATATCGTTCATTGAGAAGCTGTCATTCAATGCATTCAATGAAGGGACTCGGCTGGTGCATTGCCTGAAGATGCACAAGAGACTGTTTGGAGTCGAAGCGAAAAAGGTCGGAGGAGACACCGGCTACGCGGGAACTGAAAACAGGGACTACTGCAAGGCGAACGGGATAAAGACATCTTTCGTAAAAAGAGGCCGTCCGTTCGGTGAGAAGAAAAAGGAGAAAGACCTTGTCCGAAAGGAGCTTGCCAGTGTGAGGGCGACTGCGATGGAAGGCTCGTTCGGGCCACAGAAAGAGCACTACGGCCTCCGGAGGGTCAAGGCCAGGACGAAGCGGACGGAAATCCTTTACATCTTCTTCGGCATCCACACGGCAAACGTGGTGCAGTTGGCGGACAGGATAGAACAAAGGGCTCGTTTGGCGGCTGCCTGACACTGAAACTTGCAGTCAATGCGGAGCTCTTGTGGGGGGAACTGTATCCTTGTCATAAAAAACAGACAAAAAATCCGGTCAAAGCGACTGGAAATTGATATAAAATTGAAATTTTGATGAGTCGGTCGCAGAAATTGAAGGGATTGTCTGCTGCTTCGCTCAGATTGAAAACATTAAACGACAATCCCTATATTAAACTTTATGGCGAAACGTTAATGTCCTGTTTGTTGGACGAGAAAGTGGCGTGAAATCCAATAATATGTTATGATTACCCTTCCAAAACATATCGTTAAATGTGAATATCAGGTTGAAAAGAACTTGGTACGCCGTTGCTATGCGGAAACGGAGATGAGTATAAACAATGAAGACAAAGGCATAGTTAAATCACTTACACCTTTTGTTATTGAGCAGGAGGGGCGTAGAATACTCTTAACATCTAAACGAGATGATGCGATTCCAGCTGGTTGTAATTATGCACTACTTATCAATCATCAGATAAACTCAGCATCTTTCGCACGAAAAGACTTTGAAATCAAGGAGTGGCTAGTGCATCCCTTAATGAACAACACCGCTACTCCTGAACAGATTGCAAAGTCTTGGAGAGGAAAATTCACTTTCTTACAAGAAGACAGAGAAACGAAAGAACCTGGGTTACGTGAGCCACAGGTTTCGGCGATACATGCATTCCTATCTAGAAGATATAACCTTAAAGATAGATCAATAATCGTCATGCCTACTGGTACTGGTAAGACTGAGACTATGCTCGGTATCATGGTCGCCGCCCAGTGCAAAAAGGTACTGGTGACAGTTCCACATGACGCTCTACGTGGACAACTTTCTGATAAATTCCTGACTTTAGGATGTCTGCATAAATTCGGTATAGTTACGTCAGATTGTATGTGCCCATATGTGTCTATCATTAATACGGGAATGGATATTGATGGGTGGAGGGAGATCGTATCTCGTTCTAATGTTATAATTTCTACAATGCCACTGCTTTCTCAAACTTCAGAGGAGGTCAGGAAGTATTTATCTCGAGAGATTACTAATGTTTTTGTGGATGAGGCTCATCATACAGAAGCACCGACATGGAGTGAATTCTTGGAAGTTTTTCCGAGGACGAATATAGTTCAGTTTCCTGCCACACCGTTTAGAAATGATGGACGAAAGATGAGAGGTGAATTTATATATACTTTCTCACTTCGTTCAGCACAGAGTCAGGGTTATTATCAGAAAATAAACTTTAGACCGATATATGAGATAGACAAGAGCAAAGCAGATGCCGCAATTGCAAGACAAGCAGTAGAAATACTGCGCAAAGATATTGCAGCAGGCAAAGATCATATATTGATGGCCCGATGCAAAGATAAACAAAGAGCAAACGCAGTATTTGAGCATTATAAAAATTATACTGATCTTAGACCGGTCGTAATATACAGTGGCATATCAGGGCAGCGGGCATTGTTGGAAGAAATTAAACAGAAAGAACACAAAATTATCGTCTGTGTCAATATGCTTGGCGAAGGCTTTGACTTACCTCAACTAAAAATCGCAGCAATTCATGATGAAAAGCAAAGTCTCCCAATTACGTTGCAGTTTATTGGACGATTCACAAGAACATCAGGAGATAGAATAGGTGAAGCTAGTTTTGTTACCAATATGGCTTATCCACCGATGGCAGAGGATATTAGAGATCTTTACCTTAAAGATGCCGATTGGAATATAATCATTCCGGGACTTAATGATAGTACTACTGATGAAGAAATCGCATTCGCGGATTTATTAAACGAGTTTCCAAACCTGAATGAGACAGACATTCCATTTCAAAGTATCAATCCTGCTTTGAGCGCGGTTATCTATCGTCTTGATACCTTTGAGTGGAATACAGATAATTGGCAAGATATTTATACGGAGAAAGAATATGATTACAGATATGCTTCTGTGAATGAGACAGGCGATATGCTTGTAATTATATTAGGCCGTTTAGAAGGGCTTGAATGGAGTAATTACGAAGGTATACAGAATCGCATGTGGAATGTTATCTTGTTGCATAAGTATGATGCTGGCAACTACAAGCATTTATATATAAACTCTTCAATGGGTGTAGCTACGTTTGATTCTCTAGTTGAGAAACTCTTTGGTTCGAAACAAGAACAGTTAAGCGGAGATAACATGTTCAGATCATTTCATGGATTGAAACGGATACTTGTTCAAAATTTTGGAGGGCGAAAAGCTATATCCGGAGATATATCTTTCAAATCATATGTCGGACGAGATGTTGAAAATGGAATATCTGAAGCCTCACAAGGTAAACTTCGTCAGAATAACATATTTGCATCTGGATTTCTTGATGGAGAAAGAATTACTCATGGCTGCTCTAAAAAGGGAAAGGTTTGGAGCTATCGCAGAGGAAACCTATTATCGTTCAAGGAATGGGCGCATCGAATTGGCGCTTTGATTGAAGACCCAACAATACCCAATAATGAACTCTTTAAACATACGTTAAGGGTGAATCAGGTAGCATCCTGTCATAAATCAGTTCCAATTGCAATAGACTGGGATGATGATGTATATAAAAACATCGGTGCAGAACAAGCGATATCTTTCGATGGGGACAACAGAGAGATAAATATATTTGACGTATCTTTAGAAATAACTCCTAGAGAATGGCAGCTAAATAATTTGCCGTCTGATATCTTGTTTGAAATAGCCTTCGAAGAGTTTAGAACAAAATATCGCATTTCTTATTCGTCAGAAGAGAAGGGCGAAGAAACGAAGTATAGTTACTCCGTTGAGAAGATTGAAGGGCCAAAGATTAGATTTAGAGTGAATCGTACCAAGTACGACGATATTATAGAATACTTTAACACTCAGAAACGGTCTCCGGTATTCTTTTTTGCAGATGGTTCAATGATGTATGCCAACAATTTGGTGACATTACGACAGATAACGACACCGTTTAGCCCTGATGATCTTATCACATTTGATTGGGAAGGAGTAGACTTGAATGAAGAATCAATGGATTGGCCTCATAAAAAGAATAGTATTCAATACTACATATGGAAAAAGATTGAGGATGACTATGAATTTATCTTTGATGACGATGGTAGTGGTGAGATTGCTGACTTAATAGGAGTTAATCAGGACGAGCATTTAATTCATGTTGATTTATATCACCTTAAGTTTGCCGAAGAGGGAAAGGTATCAAAGAGAATTGATAATTTCTATGAAGTTTGTGGTCAAGCTCACAAAAGCCTCAAGTGGAAGAATGGAGATATGGATATTTTTAGGCAATTGATAAAAAGGGCAACGACTACGGCAAAAGGAGAAAATAGAATTCTCAAGGGAAACATGGAAACCTTGAAACAACTCTCTCAAGATGCTTCATTCAGGAAGAAGGTATTGCTCTCATTACATATAGTTCAACCAAGTCTTAGCAGAGCAAGTCAGCCAGAAGATATCTTGGAATTATTAGGCGTAGTTAAAAACTATGCCTATGAAGTTTGTAACACGAAATTGTCAGTGTATTGTAGTGAATAGAGACAATATGCCTCCCTTGGCGTATAACGGAAGACAGCCGAAAAATCCAGTCAAACGAGTTGAAATAGATTTGAAACTGCTGAAAATTATTATTAGATTTGAAGAGTGTAATTGACCACGTACGAAGATGAAAAACTTGACGATAAAGAACGTCGGCCCGATTAGAGAGGTCGATATGGAGCTCAACAGGTTCAATTTCTTGATTGGACCGCAAAGTTGCGGTAAGAGTACTATCGCAAAGATTCTCAGTACTTGCAAGTGGATTGAAAAGGAATCTTTGACTGCATTGGATGAAAATGTCGTCGCTGATGGTAAGGCTTTCCTTCAGCTGGTTGAAAACTTTCATAAGTTGGATGGCTACTTCGGCGAGGAGTCTTTCGTTGACTTCGAATCGGACTATATTCATCTGCATTACGAGGCGGGAAACTTCAAGATTACTCATAAGGCGCTGGAAAAGTATTCTCGCCCGAAGATTTGTTATATTCCTTCCGAACGAAATCTTGTAACCTTGCCGGAATTGCAGGGATTTGAGTTCGGACAGACAAATCTCAGGAGTTTCTTGTTCGACTGGTTCAATGCAAGAGAGTTCTTTGCTCCGGAGAATAAAACTGATGTGCTGAATCTAGGCGTGAAGTATTTCTATGATGCCAGCGAGTTCAAACTTAAAGACAGGATTGAACATTCAAATGGGAGGTCTTATGGTATTGCATTGGGAGCTGCTTCCAGCGGATTGCAGTCAGTCGTGCCAATGATAGTGATGCTTCGGTATTATACAGATGAATATTTCCATGCTTTTGAAGAAAAGACGTCTTTCGACCTTGACTCCAAGACCAAAAATAGACAGAAAAAACTGGTTGACGAACTGGTTCTCAAACGTGTTTATCCCGAATTTAAGAATGTTGACAGGCGTGAATTAGTCATGTCAATTAACTATGGCCTTCATCGTGGAAATGTTGAGTATAAGAAACTTTTGAAGTCATTTCAAGAAGCATTTAAAAGATTGACAGTCCCTTCCAAGACGATATTCATAATCGAAGAACCAGAGCAGAACTTATATCCTTCTACTCAGATGAATTTTATAGATTTGCTTGTCTCCTTATGCAAAGGAGAATGTGGACATGAGTTTCTGCTTACGACCCACAGTCCATATATCTTGAATCAATTGAATTTATTGGTCAAGCGTAATGATGTCGGCGTGAAAGAAGATGGAATCGCTTCGCTTGACTGGAACGATGTCTCTGTATGGGCTATTGAGGATGGAGGAATTAGAGATCTGAAACTTCGTAATGCGCATCTGATTAACCCTGAGTATCTTTCGGCTCCACTGGATCAGATATATGAACAATATGAACGGTTATGAAAGAGTTGTTGGAAAAGGACTATATTGTCGGACACAATATTAGTTCACGTGGCGTGACGGTTGTACCGGAGATTACTGATTCTGTCGATTTCGATTTGAAGGATGGCTTCCCGATAGAGATACTTCCCTTAGGCAAGGGACAGTTGTCCATTCATAACAAGAAAGGTAATCTGGAGATTATTCACTATGAAAATTTCGTAAATCAATGCAAACGTCCCGCTTCGTTCTTGAGGGGAAGAAGCAAGTGTGACTTGATATTGACGTGTATTGATAATCGTGAAACGGTGCTGCTGATAGAGATGACCTCTGCATTGGGAAGTGTTGCAAATCTTCAGAAAGCGATTGTACGTGAGACCGATGGAGCAACTGCATTCCCAGGAGGGAAGTTTGAGAAGTGCGAATTTCAATTGTATAGCAGCCTTAGGGATTTAATGGATGTACAATCTATATCAGAGGTCTTGAATGCTTATGCCAAAAGGATTTGTCTTATGGCATACAAGATCGAACCATATAGAGACACTTCCATAATCCACACGAGGCCTTATTCCAGGTATCTGCAAATTGAATCAAAAGCCACATCGGATAATGGCGCCATTATCCCTTGTCCAGCAATCGAAGCTTTGGGATTTGAATATCGCAGGATAGAGCATTCTTACGTTTTCTCATTATAAGGGACAGGCAATGAAAACGGTTTTCGACGCCATTTCAAAGCGAGTTTTCTACCACTTGCTTGCATTTCCGATCAATGGTAAAGCCATTGACAGTAATCTGTTTTCTTCACTTTCGGGTAAAGATCGGCGAGGAGTGATTGCGTTTGCTCATAAACAGGGTCTGGTCGGGTTATGTATGGAAAAAATAACATTCAATAATGAAACGAATATTTGATATTATTGCCAGCGGTCTTGGCTTGCTGGTTTTGAGTCCGTTGTTTCTGGTAGTCGCTATCTGGATAAAACTTGACTCATCAGGGCCGGTTTTTTATCGTCAGGTGCGTGTCGGACGACACAATAAGGATTTCCGAATCTTCAAGTTCCGTTCTATGAGGGTTGGAGCAGACAAAGGAAGTCTTGTTACTATCGGCGGACATGATCCGCGGGTTACTCGTAGCGGTTATTTCATACGCAAGATCAAGATTGATGAGTTGCCTCAGCTTATCAATGTTTTCATTGGGGATATGAGTCTTGTGGGGCCGCGTCCGGAGGTCCGTCATTATGTCGATTATTGGACGCCGGAGCAGATGCACGTACTGGATGTGCGTCCGGGAATCACTGACCCTGCATCCATTAAATTCCGCAATGAGAACGAATTGATGGAAAAGGCCGAAAACCCTGAGGATTACTATATCAATGTGATTATGCAGGAGAAGATTAAGTTGTATCTGGAGTATGTTCAGAATGCATCATTCTGGTATGACATCAAATTGATCTTCAAAACATTTTGGGTTATTGTAAAAGAAAGATAATTTTGCAGTTATTAAAATTATAAAGCGATGAGTACAGATTTGAAAAGAAGAAATGTACCTTTCAGCCCGCCTGATATGACGGAGGCCGAGGCCAATGAAGTTCGTGATGCTATTCTTAGTGGCTGGATTACTACCGGTCCGCGAACAAAAAAACTTGAGAAAGAGATTTCCGGATATGTCCATACGGAGAAGACGGTCTGCCTGAATTCGGCAACTGCTTCTATGGAGATGGCTCTTCATATATTGGGCATCGGTCCTGGTGATGAGGTGATTGTTCCTGCATATACTTATACGGCATCTGCATCGGTTGTTGCTCATGTGGGCGCGACCATTGTTATGGTCGATTCCCAGAAGGACAATGTGGAGATGGACTATGATAAGCTTGCTGCCGCGATTACTGAGCGTACTAAAGTTATTGTTCCTGTGGACATCGCTGGTATATGTGCTGACGTTGACAAGGTTCGTGAAATTATAAATCGTCCTGAGATTTTGGCGAAGTTCCGTCCTGCGAATGATATTCAGAGGCTTCTGGGCCGCATTGCCATTTCCAATGACTGCGCTCATTCTTTCGGTGCTTCTCGTCATGGCAAGATGGCTGGTGAGATTGCTGATTTTTCTTCGTTCAGTTTCCATGCCGTGAAGAATTTCACTACGGCTGAAGGAGGAGCATTGACTTGGAATCTTCCGTTCGGAAATGAGAAGGTGGAGCGTCAGCAGGTGTATTGCGGAAGTCCGGTTCCTTTCATTGAGGGCGAGACTTGGAACGAGTTTATCTACCGTCTTTCCCAGTTGTTCTCGCTTCATGGCCAGAACAAGGATGCGCTCGCGAAAACGAAGCTAGGCGCATGGGAGTACGATATCATTGGCCCATGGTACAAATGCAACATGACCGACATCATGGCGGCTCTCGGTCTCGTCCAGTTCGAGCGTTACCCGTCAATGCTGGAGAAGCGCCACGAGATGGTTTCATTGTACAATGCCGACATCGATTCTCTGAATGCTGGCCTTGATGCAGCCCATCAGGTCAAGTATCTGAATCACAGGGCTCCAGATCATTGTTCTTCGCACCATCTTTACCTGGTCCGTCTTCAGGGCCGCACCCGCGAAGAGGCCAACAA
>ERZ780005.245-NODE-245-length-11588-cov-4.63012_pt1 | contig 11588 bp, 9 predicted proteins | sample MGYA00511874_ERZ780005 | MGnify/ENA primary metagenome ERZ780005 (study PRJEB29588, sample SAMEA2150310) | human gut metagenome | biome: human gut; feature: human-associated habitat; material: faeces | place: Denmark | collected 2008/2010 ...
ACACCTGGGGTGTGTCCCTACAGGGCTGTATATAATGAAAACTTGGGTATTTAAGTCAACAGACGGCAGTAATAAGTCTTATCAGAGTCAACTTTAATCAGGAAATTGCCTGTCTGAAGTCAACCGGAATCAGGACAACGCCACATTCATATTGCTATATGTGACGGATGTGACGAGTTGAAAATTCAACTCGTCACACCATAATATATTGTTTGTCAGCGTGTTATACCGGAATGTGATGAGTGACGAGTTTTTTTAAAAAAACTTTTTATTCAAAGCCGACAGCGCTTAGTAACTGATGCGGATACCGAAAGGCAGGGATAGCTGCAGGGGCTTGCCGGTCCACTGGGTTTCGGCCTTGCTGCCGTTAGGGATATACCACGTTATACGCGGACTGAAGAACAGTTCGAGATGCGGTGCAATCTCATAAGCCATGCCGACGCCAGCACCCACAGACCACTGCAGTCCGGTGAAGCCAAGGCTAACAGACCTGCTGAACTCTGTCTTGCCGTCGATGTTGTAAAGCTTGTCTGACTTTGCGCTGAACGGGACGTCAATAGCCATGCCGGCAGTCAGATAGGCAGACATACGGCCGCGCCGCACAAACGTGTAAGTGGCATTTACGGGCATGCCGACATAAAATATGCGCTGACGCTCGCTGATGTTTGTCGTGTCAGAACTGCCTGTAAGCATGTTGGTGGTGTGCCGTGTAACGCGCAGTCCCATGTCAAGGCTCCATCTGTCAGACAGACGCCGGTTGAAGTTGAGCCCCAGCTGCAGCGGCTTTTCATAGTTCTTGTGCGTAACAATCTTGCCACTGCTATGCGCAGAAGAACGTCGCGCTCTATCGGGTCAAGACTCTCGCCGACATCATAAGTGAGATAATGTACGAGCTGCTCCCAGGTTTCAATCTCCACCCTCGTGCCCGAGCCTACAGCATGTTCTATAACCTCGATTATACGCGGCATTATCACGTCCGACGCCCTTTCCATCATCGAACTGAATCCGAGCAGCCAGCCGTCATGGCTCTCTGTTGTGACATTAATACATGAACTATCGACAGGAGCCACATCTGCCATGACAAGCGACGGCTCAACGGCTACGGCCGATGCGCTGCCGGCAATGCGGCACAGGGCGTCAACACTTTCGGCAAGGGCATCAGCACGCAAGGTGTCGGCAGGACAAGCCAGACAAAGCCCTGCGCCAAGAGAGTCTTCGGCATGGAGACTCTGCACAACATTTCCGTCTGCCGACGGTGCGACATGCATATCTGCCACGGGGTCTGCGCAGCTGCCACCGGCTGCGTGACGGGCTGTGCCGACAGACGCCACGTCAACTCTGGTTGTCCGTCTGAACGGCTGCCGGAGCAATAACGTCACTACTGAAACGGCCACTGCAGCCAAAAGCAGAACGAGGCGGGCTCTGTAGGCTGTTATCATCTTCTGCAAACTGGCACGTGCCCTGAGCAACTGTGATGACGACGTGCGAGGCCTGATGCCTAGCATACGGGCTATCTCGTCGTGCGACAGGCCTTCGAGTACCGACAGGCGGAACACGTTGCGGTAGCCTTCGGGCAGCATGTCGATCATGCGCATAAGCTCATCAAACGGAATGTCGCACTCGCCCTGCCCTTCTTCAGTCTCAACAGGCACGTCTGCCACAGCTCCGGCCACAGGCCGGTTCTTTCTGTCGTTGAGATATTTCACGGCAAGATTGGCCATCACCCTGCTCATCCATGCCTCAAGGCGGGCAGGACTGCGCAGCGAGCCTATCGACGAGAATATTATGATGAAGCCGTCGTGGAGCAGGTCCCGGGCTGCGTCTTTGTCTTTAACGATATCTGCACAAAGCCTGAACAACCTGCCGGAATAGGTCTGATACAGAAGCGCCAAGGCGCCTCTGTCACCATCCTTACATCTTCTGACAAGTTCTTCTGTTTCCATATCTACGTGTCGGGCGCCGCAGGTGCCCTTTATATATGATATAAAAAGGACGAAAATACTGCATGCCACAGTTGCTTTTTTTTCAGAAAAACACAAAATCACAAAGCGCCGCACCCTGCCCGTGCCATGCACGCAGCCATGCTATGACATACAAAAAAATGCGGAGCGGCATTAATAACATTAAAGCCGCTCCGCACTAAAAAATATCTTCAGGCGTGTTATTACAGCAGAGACTCAAACTTCTCCTGCAATTTTGCCTTTGTTGTTGCACCTACAAACTTGTCTACAACCTCACCGTTCTTGATGAACAGTATTGTAGGAATGTTGCGGATGCCAAACTCCATGGCGATGTCGTCGTTCTCCTCTACGTCGCATTTACCAACAACGATCTTGCCTTCGTACTCGTTAGCCAGCTCCTCAACGATAGGTGCGATGGCACGGCAAGGACCACACCATGTAGCCCAGAAATCAACTACTAAAGGCAGTGCGCCATTCTTCAGACTCTCAAAGTTCTCTGTTGTAATTTTTTCCATCTTTCTTTTGTAATTTATTATGTTAATAATTAGGTTTTGTCTTCTACTGTTTTGCCAACAAACATTATGCCATATTTTCTCTGACAGAGCCTTTGCGGCCAATTGTCACACTTCGTGGCGGGCAATTATATTTGTCAGTTTATTTTATAGTCGAGCGCCTCGCATCCTTTAATAAAGGATATCAGTTCCTTGCTGATGTCTATCTTCTCCTTGCGGCTGCGCAGCACAAAGGGCTTGCTGTTGCTCGTCTCGCGCACCTGGAAGAACAGCTGCGTGGTGCCCGGCGCGTCTTTTATTATCGTAACAAGGTCAGACACGGTGGTGTCGTCCAGCTTGTCAGCCTCGAGCGATATGGTTATCTTCTCTATCTGTGTGTCCTTTACGGTCTGCAGATACTGTATGTCGGTTATTCGCATCTCCATCATGTCGCTGTTGCGGAAGCGCTGCACAAACTGTGCCTTGACCATGACCGTGCAGCCTTCGATAAGCATTCCGCGCCACTTGCCCCACTCCTCGCCGAACAGGGCCAGCTCGCCCGAGCCGTCGAAGTCCTCAATGGTGACAAAGCCGCAGGGCTTGCCGGTCTTGGTGTATTTGCTTCTAACAGCAGTGACTATGCCGCCCAGCACCACCTCCTGCTTCTTTGACAGCTCGATGCGGTCGTTGAGCTCCTGACACTGGGTGTTGCAAAGGTTCTTGAGGATAAACTCAAACTCGTCGAGCGGGTGTGCCGAGAGGTATATGCCCACGAGGTCGCGCTCGCGGTTAAGCTTCTCTATGGCGCTCCACGACTCAGCCTGAGGTATGGCGGGCGTGGCTATCTCCACTTCTTCCATCGCTCCGAACAGAGATTGACGCGACTCGTTTTTCTCCTGCTGATACACCTGTCCGTAGCGCATAAGGGTTTCGAGGAACGTGCGGCCGTCAGGATTGCGCTCAAAGAAGCTCTCGCGCTTGATCTTGAAACCGTCGAACGCTCCGCTGAGCACAAGGCTCTCGAGCGCCTTACTGTTAACGGCCGAGAGATTGACGCGCTGCACAAAGTCGAATATGTCTTTATACTGTCCGTTCTTCTCGCGCTCGTCGATGATGGCCTGAGCAGCGGCGTCGCCCATGCCCTTGATGGCTCCGAGGCCGAAGCGCACCTCGCCTTTCTTGTTGGCGCTGAACTTCTGGCGACTCTCGTTAACGTCAGGGCCCATGCAGGCTATGCCCATGGCCTGACATTCGTTCATCAGCTTGGTTATCTTCGTTATGTCGTTAAGGCATCGGCTCATGTTGCCTGCCATGAATTCTGCCGGATAGTGGGCCTTGAGATAGGCCGTCTGATAAGCCACCCACGAATAGCACGTGGCGTGACTCTTGTTGAAGGCGTAAGAAGCAAACTTCTCCCAGTCGGCCCATATCTTCTCGAGCACCTTCGGGTCGTGTCCGTTTTTCTTTCCGCCCTCGATAAACTTAGGCTTCATGGCGTCAACGATGTCCTTCTTCTTCTTACCCATGGCCTTACGCAGGGCGTCGCTCTCGCCTCGGGTGAAGTTGGCAAGCTGACGCGACAGAAGCATGACCTGCTCCTGATACACCGTGATGCCGTAAGTGTCCTTCAGATATTTCTCCATGCAGGGAATATCATACTTTATCTCCTCCTTGCCGTTCTTTCGGGCAATGAACGAGGGGATGTAGTCCATAGGTCCGGGGCGATAAAGGGCGTTCATGGCTATGAGGTCCTCAAATACGGTAGGCTTAAGCTCGCGCAGATATTTCTGCATGCCGGCCGACTCAAACTGGAATGTGCCCACGGTGCGGCCTTCCTGATAGAGCTTATAGGTAAGTTCGTCGTCGATAGGTATGTTGTCGAGGTCTACATCTATGCCCTGCGTGAAGCGTATATTCTCTACAGCCTCCTTAAGTATGGACAATGTGCTGAGTCCGAGGAAGTCCATCTTTATCAGTCCGGTCTCCTCGATGACGTGTCCGTCGTATTGTGTGGCAAGGAGCTTGTGGCCCGGGTCCGACTTGTCTTCGGCCGTGCTGACGGGCACCCAGTCGCTGATGGCGTCGCGGCAGATGATGGTTCCGCAGGCGTGTATACCCGTTCCGCGCACGGTGCCCTCAAGCATCTTTGCATATTTTATCGTATTGCTGAGCTGCGGGTCGGGACTTGCCTCAGCCTCGCGCAGCTCGGGCACGCACTTAATGGCGTTGGGCAGGTTCATCTTCAGGCCGTCGGGCAGACGGTCGGGGATGGCCTTGCACAAGTGGTTAGACACGTCGAGCGGCAGCTTCTCCACGCGCGCCACGTCCTTAATAGAGTTTTTCGTGGCCATGGTGCCGTAGGTGATGATGTGCGCCACCTTGTCGTGTCCGTATTTGTCTTCCACCCATTCGAGCACCTTTCCGCGTCCGTCATCATCGAAGTCGGTATCGATATCGGGCAACGATATACGGTCGGGGTTGAGGAAACGCTCAAACAGAAGGTCGTATTTAATAGGGTCTATCTTCGTAATACCCAGACAGTAGGCAACAACCGAACCGGCAGCCGAGCCACGTCCGGGGCCAACCATCACTCCGAGTTCGTCGCGCGCCGAGTTGATGAAGTCCTGCACGATAAGGAAGTAGCCGGGGAAACCCATCGTCTTCATGATGTGCAGCTCAAACTTCACTCGCTCTGCCACCTCCTCGGGCAGCGGGTCGCCATACAGGCGCTTTGCTCCGTCGTAGGCAAGCTTGGCCAGATAGTCGGCCTCAAACTTTATGCGGTACAGCTTTTCGTATCCGCCGAGGCGCTTTATCTTCTGTTCGCCTTCTTCGGGCGGCAGCGGATTTTCGCCGTTCTCGTCGGTAGTGAACTCATCGTAGAGCTGTTTCTCTGAATATTTTCGGCGCACGTCCTCCTCCGTTCCAAACTCTTCGGGTATGGGGAAGAACGGCATGATAGGTGCATGGTCTATGCTGTAGGTCTCAACCTTGTCGAGTATCTCGAGCGTGTTGCTAAGTGCCTCGGGCACATCGCTGAACACGGCGTTCATCTCCTCGCGCGTCTTAAACCACTCCTGCTTTGAATAGAGCATACGGTTAGGGTCGTCGAGGTCCTTGCCCGTAGACAGACAGAGCAGATGGTCGTGGGCCTCGGCGTTCTCTTCGTCAACGAAATGGGCGTCGTTTGTGCATACGGTCTTTATGCCATACTCCTCCGCCAGCTCCATCAGAGCCTTGTTGGCGCGCACCTGCAGCGGATAAGTCTCGCGGTTGGCGCGCTGATGCGGATTGGTGACTCTGTGGCGCTGAAGCTCGAGATAATAGTCGTCGCCGAACACGCGGTGATACCACTCTATGGCCTCGCGTGCCCCCTCCATGTCACCCTTGAGAATCTTTGCAGGCACCTCGCCGGCTATACATGCCGAACAGACGATGAGGTCTTCGTGATACTTCTCAAGATCGGCGCGGTCGGTACGCGGACGCATGTAATAGCCGTCTACCCACGCGCGCGAAACCAACTTAATAAGGTTCTTGTATCCATTGTAGTTTTTTGCAAGCACAATGAGGTGGTATCCGCCCATGTCGCCCTTCTCTTTCTCCTTGTCGTCCTTTGTACGGCGTGCCACATACATCTCGCAGCCGAAGATGGGCTTGAAAGGCTCCTTGCCCTCGGCCTTCAGCTTGCCGTTGACTTTCTTGCAGTAGTTGTAAAACTCCTTTATGCCGAACATGTTGCCGTGGTCGGTTATGGCCATGCCCTTCATGCCGTCGGCCACAGCCTTGTCGACAAGTTTCTGCACGCTCGACTGTCCGTCAAGAATGGAGTAATAAGTATGTACGTGTAAATGGACGAAATCTTGCATAAACTACATTTGCGCTTTTAGAGCGTCAAAGTTATTCTGAAAAACTGAAACAGCCAAAATAATAATGTGAAAATTATCTTATGCAGATTGTTTTTTATATTTATACGACATGCACGCACACGCCCTGACAACCGCACGGACACACGCACGGCAGCAGCCATGAGCGTTGACGGAGATGTTACTTTGACAGGCAAACCGGCCATTATCATTGCATTGTGTCATCATGATTATGTCAGGATTTTCAGACGAAATAGAAACGCCTAAGCGTAAAAACATGCCTGAAAGACCGTAAAGCGGCAGACAATTCACCGAAAGGCATGCTCTTACACAGCGAAAGGGCACCTTTTATAAGCTGAAAAGCCTCGTCCGGCATTATGGTTTGCAGCCGTTTTAACCCGAATTTCATGGTATTTCAGCCGTTTTTAGGCTAATTTTAATGCACACAAACCGCCATAACCATACAACACTCTGATATCAACGCATTTATGTTTGCACACGATTTCAGCCCATATTTCCGTCCGAATTATTATTATTTTCAAATACTTCAGAATGAGAGCGTCAGGCAAAATCAGAATGTAAGGCGACATGGCTAATATCGCGACAATGTGAATCCGCACAGCATCACATTACACACCGGCAACGCCTGACATTAAGCATAAAAGGCATGACACACGAAAGCTGAAACAAGGACATGCCCCGGCCGCTTCAGCCGGACACCCGCAGAAGGAGCAAATGAGAACGGAAACCGCAACAGGACAGCAGAGCAAACAATAAAAATCGGACTATCAGCCGATTAAGCCGCAGCTGCCGGACAATGTGTATTTATTAAAGAATAATGCAAAAAATTTGCCAATTACACAAAAAAGGCGTACCTTTGCAAATAATTTTCCACTTCAAACTTTACTATGGGAAAAAGAATAAAGAAACTTAAGAATGTAAGACTTCATCGAGAGGGCACTGACACGCTGGTCTACGGACTGACTGCGTTTGTGGCCATAGCCTTGATTCTGTGGTTCTATGTCGACAACAAAATTCCGTTCTGGAGCTTTGTCGTCGTCTTCGGCGTAATCTATTCCATAGTGGTAAACTTCTTCAGATGCCCCAAGCGCTACTTCGACGGCGAGACCGAGAAGGTGGTAGTGGCTCCGGCAGACGGAAAAGTGGTGGTTATCGAGGAGGTTTTTGAAGATGAGTACTTTCACGACAAACGTCTCATGATAAGCATCTTTATGAGCTTGTTCAACGTTCACGCCAACTGGTTCCCGGTTGACGGCAAAGTGAAATTCGTTCATCATCAGAACGGCAACTACCACAAGGCATGGCTGCCAAAGGCCAGCGAGGAGAACGAGCACGCCGACGTGATGCTCGAGACTCCCGAAGGCACCGAAGTGCTGTGCCGCCAGATAGCAGGTGCGGTGGCACGACGCATCGTAACCTACGCTAAGCCTGAAGAAGACTGCTACATCGACGAGCATCTCGGATTTATCAAGTTCGGTTCGCGCGTTGACGTGTATCTGCCACTCGGAACTGAGGTTTGCGTGAAGATGGGACAGGCTACAACAGGCAACCGCACGATTATTGCACGGCTTAAATAAACATAACAGCCGCCCTTTCTGCGAATGAAAGTACACGGCCGATAACTACGCTACGTTATGGCAAACATCATAGTAAGAAATATTCCAAACACTATCACGTGCTGCAACCTTATCTCGGGCTGCATAGCCACGGCTTACGCCTTCGGCGGACAGCCCAAGATGGCGCTGACGTTCATCATTCTGGGTGCCGTGTTCGACTTCTTCGACGGCATGAGCGCACGCCTGCTAAAGGTGTCGTCGCCAATCGGAAAGGAGCTCGACTCGCTTGCCGACGATATCACGTTCGGCATGGCGCCGGCCACGATGGTGTTCTATCAGCTCGGCGTGATGGACTATCCGTCGTTTCTCGAGCCGCTGCGTCCGGTGCTGCCCTTCGTGGCTTTCGTCATGGCTGCGTTCTCGGCGCTGCGCCTTGCCAAGTTTAATCTTGACGAGCGTCAGACCACATCGTTCATAGGCATGCCCACGCCGGCCAACGCCCTGTTCTGGAGCTCGCTCATCGTGGGAGCTGCCGACGTGCTCGAGTCGTCGCCGTGGATGGTGCCGGCCGTAATATTGCTTATTTTCCTTTGCAGCTATGTGCTAGTGAGCGAGATACCGATGTTTGCCCTTAAATTTAAGCAATGGGGATGGAAAGGCAACGAGGTTAAATACATTTTCCTTATAACCTGCGTGCCGCTGCTCATCATCTTCGGCATCTCGGCCTTCGCCATAATAATCGCATGGTATGTAATATTATCGGTTTATCTTAATTCAAAGAACAAATAATGATTGCTGCTTTATTAAACTTCTTATTCATAATACTGCTCGGAATATTCATCGTCGTAGGCGTGGTTGCCTACAAGATATACCGCACTTTCCACAGTGTGAAGAAACAGTTTAAGGGCTTCAGGGGCCAGGACAACGGCAACGGACAGGACCGGCAGCAGTACGGACAGGGCCGGCAGCAGTACCGACAGACATCAGGCGACGACGAAATAATTATCGACCGGCGCACGCCCGACGAGATGAACCGCAAGATATTCTCGAAAAACGAAGGAGAATATGTCGACTATGAAGAGGAGAAATAGCTCCTGCGGCCGTCCCGGCAATAATAAAACTACATGAATCTACTAACTTAAACCAATAAAAATAAATGAGAAAAATCTTCTTTTTGGTGTGCGCATGCCTGCTTACACTTGGTGCAAGCGCCACCGGCACAGACAAATACAGCTGTCTGTATGAGAATCTGCCCTTCAAGATGGAACAGGTTACAGCCCCCGTGTTTCCCGACAACGAGGTTAACCTGAAAGACTTCGGAGCTAAAGGCGACGGATCTTCGCTCTGTACCGATGCTTTTGCCAAGGCCATTGAGGCACTTGAGAAAAAGGGCGGCGGCAAGCTCGTTGTGCCGCAAGGTGTGTGGTTCACCGGTCCTATAACTCTCAAGAGCAACATCAACCTTCACCTCAACAAGGGTGCAGTGATATTGTTCTCGCCCGACATCGACCTCTATCCGCTTATAGATGCGTCGTTCGAAGGACTGAACACACGCCGCTGCCAGTCGCCCATATCGGGCCACAACCTTGTAAACGTGGCGATAACCGGAGCCGGAGTGATAGACGGCAACGGCGAATACTGGCGCCCGGTGAAACGCGAGAAGGTTACCGACAAGCAATGGAAAGAGTTTACTTCACGCGGCGGAGCATTCAAGAATCCTAAGTTCTGGTTCCCTTCTGAAGGTGCGCTTAAAGGCGACTCAATGAGCAATATGAACGTGCCCAAGGGTAATCTGAGCGACGCTGAATGGCATAGCATCAGGCACTTCCTGCGCCCCGTGATGGTAAACCTCGTAAGTTGCAAGAACGTATGGCTCAACGGTGTAATCTTCCAGAACTCTCCTTCATGGAACATTCATCCGCTGATGTGCGAGAATGTGCTGATAGAGGATGTGCAGGTAAGAAACCCGGCCTTCGCGCAGAACGGCGACGGACTCGACCTTGAATCGTGCAAGAATGCGCTGGTTGTGAACTCTACATTCGACGTTGGCGACGACGGCATCTGCATCAAGAGCGGTAAGGACGCCGACGGACGCAAGCGCGGAATACCCTGCGAGAACGTACTGATTAACGGTTGTACCGTGTTCAAGGGCCATGGCGGCTTTGTTGTAGGCAGCGAGATGAGCGGCGGCGTGAAGAACATATATGTTTCTGACTGCCAGTTCCTCGGCACTGACGTGGGCCTGCGCTTCAAGAGCACACGCGGACGCGGCGGCGTGGTTGAGAACATCTACATCAACAACATCTCAATGTTCGACATTCAGACCGACGCAATAACCTTCGACCTCTACTACGGAGGCAAGTCGGCAGTAGAGGCTCTTGCCGACGGCGACGAGGCAAAGCAGCAGAACGTGAAGAAGATAAAGGTAGACGAGACAACACCTTGCTTCCGCGACATCAACATCAACCATGTAATATGCCGCACTGCACGCCGTGCAGCCTACTTCAACGGACTGCCCGAGATGCCGGTGAAGAACATAACAATAACCGACCTCGAGGTAAACAACGCCAAAGAGGGCATCGTAATCAACAACACTGACGGCGTTAAGCTGCAGGACATAAACGTCAAGTCGAAGGGAAAGACCTTCAGCGCCCGTAACTCAGCAAACGTAACAGTGAACGGAAAAGAATATAAGAAGATTGACAACAAGGGCATTACTCTCGACATGTAAGCCCTTTAAGACATAAAAAAGAAGAAGCCGTTGCCTCAAGCACAAACATTTATGCGCAAAGAGGCAACGGCTTCTTCTTTATATTAATGAAGATACATCCTCAATTTCAACGGATGTGACTGCCTACGATAGTGCTGCCTGCCGTTCAAGCATAAAAAAGATGCAGATAAGGCAGCAGCGTAAGCGGCTTATGCATTTATAATGCTATCAATTGTGAACCAGAGTACCTATCTCCTCGCCGTCCATAACCTTCTTCAGGTTGCCAACAACGTCCATGTTGAACACATAGATAGGCAGGTTGTTCTCCTTGCACATTGTTGTGGCAGTAAGGTCCATCACCTTCAGTCCGCGTGTATAAATCTCGTCGTAAGTGATGTCCTTAAACTTCACTGCAGTAGGATCTTTCTCCGGGTCGGCAGTGTAGATGCCGTCAACGCGTGTACCCTTGAGCATAACGTCGGCCTCAATCTCAATGCCGCGGAGCGACGAGCCTGTGTCGGTTGTGAAGTAAGGAGAACCTGTTCCGGCAGAGAATATGCACACATATCCTGCCTCCATAGCCTCGATGGCCTTCCACTTGCTGTAGAACTCACCTATCGGCTCCATGCGTATAGCCGTCATCACCTTTGTCTTTACGCCTACAGCACCGAGAGCAGAGCTGAGTGCGAGCGAGTTGATAACCGTTGCGCACATACCCATCTGGTCGCCCTTAACGCGGTCGAAGCCCTTGCCGACACCGCTGAGTCCGCGGAAAATGTTGCCGCCTCCGATAACGATACCAATCTGCACGCCCATCTCGTGCACTTCCTTTATCTGGCGCGCATAGTCGCCGAGACGCTCCGGGTCGATGCCGAAGTTCTGTTTTCCCATCAGGCTTTCGCCACTAAGTTTCAATAAAATTCTTTTGTACTTTGCCATAATTATTTAGTCATTAATTATTTATCGTTTAGGAGTTAAAGGAGTCA
>ERZ780005.246-NODE-246-length-11581-cov-3.17025_pt1 | contig 11581 bp, 11 predicted proteins | sample MGYA00511874_ERZ780005 | MGnify/ENA primary metagenome ERZ780005 (study PRJEB29588, sample SAMEA2150310) | human gut metagenome | biome: human gut; feature: human-associated habitat; material: faeces | place: Denmark | collected 2008/2010 ...
GGCTGTGGCCGGTACAGGATATGTCGGCCTTAGCATCGCAACTCTACTCTCGCAGCATCATAAAGTGACAGCTGTAGATGTCATTCCGGAAAAAGTCGAGAAAATCAATAACAGAATCTCACCTATCCAGGACGAATACATTGAGAAGTATCTGGCAGAGAAACAGTTGGACCTGACTGCGACACTTGATGGTGCAGAGGCATACAAAGATGCTGATTTCGTGGTCATTGCAGCACCGACCAACTATGACAGCAAGAAGAACTTCTTCGACACATCACACGTGGAAGAGGTCATCGAACTCGTCATGAAGGTAAATCCTGAGGCAGTGATGGTCATCAAATCTACCGTCCCTGTAGGCTATACCTCTTCAGTACGCGAGAAATATGCACACACCGGTGCTGACGGCAAGGTGGTGAAGCCTAATATCATTTTCGCCCCTGAGTTCCTCCGCGAATCCAAGGCATTGTATGACAACCTCTATCCGAGCCGTATCATTGCCGGTTATGACCACGAGGACGCAAGACTCGAGGAGGCTGCACACAAGTTCGCCCAGATCATAAAAGAAGGCGCCATCAAAGAAGACGTCGAGGTCCTCTTCATGGGAACTACCGAGGCAGAGGCAGTAAAACTCTTCGCTAACACATATCTGGCACTGAGAGTAAGCTACTTCAATGAACTCGACACCTATGCCGAGATGAAAGGTCTTGACACGAAGTCTATCATCAACGGCGTCTGCCTCGACCCGCGTATCGGCACACATTACAACAACCCGTCTTTCGGCTACGGCGGATACTGCCTTCCGAAGGATACCAAGCAGCTTCTCGCGAACTACAACGACGTGCCTGAGAACCTTATCCAGGCCATCGTGGATTCCAACAGCACAAGAAAGGATTTCATTGCAGACCAGGTACTTACGAAGGCAGGCTACTATAACAGCAACAGCCAGTGGGACAGCACCCAGGAGAAACGCTGCGTCATCGGAGTCTATCGTCTGACCATGAAGTCGAACTCAGACAACTTCCGCCAGTCTGCCATCCAGGGCATCATGAAGCGCATCAAGGCCAAGGGCGCAGAGGTCGTCATCTACGAGCCTACACTCGAAGACGGTTCATCATTCTTCGGCAGTATTGTGGTCAATGACCTCGACAAGTTCAAGGCCCAGTCCAATGCCATCATCGCCAACCGTTATGACACCTGCCTCGACGATGTCCTCGCCAAGGTTTACACACGTGACATTTTCAGGAGGGATTAATTATGGTAAACTATAATGTGAATCTCGAAGGCAAGACTGTCCTCGTGACAGGTGCCGCAGGCTTCATCGGCAGCAACCTCGTCAAGCGCCTGTTCCGTGACATTGACAATATCCGCGTCATCGGCATCGACAGTATCACCGATTATTACGATGTCAACATAAAGTACGAGCGCCTGCGCGAAATCGAGGCCCTCGGCCGAGACTGGACATTCGTCCACGCGTCGATTGCGGACAAGGATGCGGTAGAGAAAGTTTTCAATGACAACCGGATTTCCGTAGTGGTCAATCTTGCCGCGCAGGCCGGTGTCCGTTATTCCATAACGAATCCGGACGCCTATATCCAGAGCAATCTCATAGGCTTCTACAATATCCTGGAAGCCTGCCGCCATCATGAGGTGGAGCATCTCGTATATGCTTCATCTTCATCTGTTTACGGCAGCAATAAGAAGGTGCCGTATTCGACTGATGACAAGGTTGACAATCCTGTGAGCCTCTATGCCGCGACCAAGAAGAGCAACGAGCTCATGGCCCATGCCTATTCGAAGCTCTACAATATCCCGTCCACAGGTCTGCGTTTCTTCACGGTCTATGGTCCTGCCGGCCGTCCGGACATGGCGTATTTCGGCTTTACCAACAAACTCCGTGAAGGCAAGACCATCCAGATCTTCAACTACGGCAACTGCAAACGCGACTTTACCTATGTCGATGACATCGTGGAGGGAGTAGTGCGTGTCATGCAGCATGCTCCGGAGAAGCAGAACGGTGAGGACGGCCTTCCGATTCCGCCGTACAAGGTATATAACATAGGCAACAACTCCCCTGAGAATCTTCTGGACTTCGTGACGATTCTCCAGGAGGAACTCGTACGTGCCGGCGTCCTGCCGTCCGACTACGATTTCGAGGCCCACAAGGAACTCGTTCCGATGCAGCCAGGCGATGTCCCAGTGACTTATGCAGACACCACACCGCTCGAGCAGGATTTCGGATTCAAGCCTAGCACACCGCTGCGAGAGGGCCTGAGGAGGTTTGCTGAGTGGTATTCATATTTCTGTAATTATAATAGTGTTAATGATATGCAAAAATTTGTTTCTCAACCAAGTGATAGTCGTAATGGCAAATATGAGGTCGCTAGATGGAATGAACTTAAAGGTTGCTATGAAGTTATTAGTGGAGAGATGTCCAAGGATGATGCTCTAAAACTTGCACATGATTTAAATGTTGAGTATTTGAAACAATAATTCGTTATTTTTTCAGGTCCTAAGCGGCCCGTCAGTAATATAACGTCCTCTAAATTTCGGCCAGAATGTTAAGTCAAAAAAAGTCTATAACTTATGGCTCGCCTGCAAAGTTCCGTGGGAAACTATCCGAAGATTGTGCATAGCCTGGACATGAAGAAGGGTAGATCTGATAAACCTCTCAGCTGGGCCAGAAAGGTTTTGATTTTGGAGTTGAACGATTTCGCACCTGCGTTTGTTGAGTGGTCGATTAAGTAGTTTAGTATTTCGTCTTCTCTTGATTTGACGTCATCTCTGGCGGCTTTTATCTCGCGCATGATGTGCATTTGTTTTCCTCCTTGTACCAGTCCTTGAACTTGGTCCTGGCTGTATCCTTGGTCATTGTCGAACTTCTGAAGAGGACTCAGAGTTTGTTTAGGATGTCGTATGCTTACTTGATTCTAGGATACAGTTCAAAGAGCAGTTTTATGCGCTGCTTCTACCTCTCACATCATTTGTCTGGGGTTTGGGTAAGTGCATATCTGCTACGCTTGGGCAGTTTGTTACGAGTGCCGCAGTTGCTTAGTACTGGCGGCTTTAACTTCTCGTTCTTACTTATAGGCTTGCGTCCGCGGGTCTTACCCTTGTACCGTTTGGGATGCGTCTTACGATACCACCTGCGATGAGTAGCATTACGCTTGATATTTTTGCGGTGCTCCAATTCAAAGCGTCTCTGTTCTGCTTGGGCCTCCCGGCTATACCGTAACCAGAGTTCCTCGATGGCATCGTTGCCTCGCTTCATTATATGGAAGCAGTCCAGTGTAAGAGTCGCGTTCTGAAAGGCCGTATGCACAATGACCGCCATAGTGTCGGAGAGATTGGTAGTCGCCTCCTTGACATTGAGCCGCTCCTCTTCCGGAATCTGGAACAGGATGTCCAGCACATCCTCCGCCTTTGTGCTTCGCACGGCTGCCATCAGCGAGCCCTGACGACAGTGGCCGTCCTTATTGGTCAGGAATGTAAACAGGTCATCCTGAAGTGAGGTCTCGTCGATGCTCAGGTGCTTTCCCAAGTTGGCGGGAGGCAGCATCTAGTTCTTTGCGTGTCCCCGCTGTCCCCACTTCTGGGACCCGCTCAGCGAGTCATTGTAGCAACGCTAAAGGTTGTTTCCGTCAGTGAAATAGTGCATACAAAGGCAACGTGTCGTCATCGGGGTCGTATCCATGTTTTTTTTAAGAACTCGGCAAACGCTACTGAGTACCTGGCTCCTTCTGCGATAAGCGGATATATATTCAGTATCGCGCTCCTGCCATCCTGGGTAAGCCACCGCCGCCTACGGATGTGCAGATCCACCCTCCGGTCACGCACCGGGAAATCCGACATTGTGGCAGGTTCCGTAAAGCCATTGGAACGCAAGTCCTGCTGGTCTTCCGTGCGGCTGTCTCGCTCATCAAGATGGATGTGCAGCATGCCGGTATATTCTATCTCCTTTTGGCTCTCCCTGGAAGTGAGAGACTCCGTCTCCATCCACACCAGTTCGAAGAAGTCCAACATCCCCTCAGGAAGAATGAATCTGAGGTAGTGCTCGTAGAGTTTTGCTTGTGTAGTATCCTTATCCATGACTACAAAGGTACTTCCTTTCACGGAATCTCCTTCCATGGCGAAGAAATTATATTATATCTGACACGGAACTTTGCAGGTGAGCCGAAATGAATATAAAATTGAAATTTTGATGAGTCGAATGCAAAACTTGAATGGATTCGTCATAGCTTCGTTCAACTTTGAAAACTCAAAAGATAATTCCTGTCTAGGGGATATTCCTATGACTCTAAGAAACAGTATATGAGAAACGTAACTATAGATTTTATAGTAAATAATAAAAAAACAATCATCCCGGTCTTGCTAACTTCAATACTCCTATTTGTAAGAGATGTTTTTGGTGTAGATATTAATCAATACCTGTTGTTTGTTTTGATGAGTCTTTTTTTTATTTCTTTGAAAAAGGATGATGCAATTTTATATTTGGCTTTCACTTGTGGTGTGATTACAGGTGTGAATGGATATATATTATTAATTGGTCTTTTTTCTGTTTTAATAAAAGATAGTACTTATCTACGACATAACAAGGCATTTATATATTTGGCACTATTTGTATTGATGTGGGAGTGCTTTAATAGTTTTTCATACTACCCATTAACACAAATTAATCAAATAATTTTATATTTCGGATACTTACTTATCTTTTTCTATTATATTATGATGGATAAGGATAAAAAGGAAAATAAAAAGGTGATTTTATTTTATAGTATAGGATTGTCTGTCACTCTGTTGATTATCTGTATAGGTGTACTTCAAAATCCTTTGGATTCGGTATTTCATGGAGAAGGAGAAGTGCGTGGTGCCATGGGTTTTGGCGGAGATAGTGGTTCGACTCATTTTGTTGCTAACGCAAATAATTTGGCTTATTTTTCTATTGTCTTAATCGCGTTACTCGTTTCATTAAAGAAACAAGTATTCTCGTCAAACATTATATTTTTGGCACTATTAATAATTGCAGTATTAGCAGGTACATTATCTCGTTCCCGAACGTGGATTATATTGACAATTCTATTAATCTTAGTCGAATTTTTATCTCGAAAGGGAACTGCAAAGATAACATTTCTCGGGTCGGGGGTAGCATTGGGGCTTGTTGCATTTTACTTTTTTTCTGATTTTATAGATTCTGCAATCGATGGCTTTTTGGTTAGGCTTGAATTAGGGAATATAAGCACTGCTGGAAATAGAACTGTTTTGATGAGGGAGTATTTTGACTATATGTCGGATCATATTGAATATATGTTTAGTGGCACTGGCGCAATCTATTATAGAGAGATTACAAGATGTAGCAACTCATGCCATAATGCATTCCAACAGATTTATGTCGCCTATGGTGTATTGGGTTGTTTATTCTTTAGTTTAGCAATTATTAGATCCATTGCGAGTCGTAATAGGTCATCAAATATCTTAAATTATTTACCCTTTATAGTTGCGTTATTCTTTATACAGAGTATACAATTGTTAAATCCGTTTCATTTGATGGTTCCTTTAGCTGTATCATCATTAGCATATAAAATAAGTAATGAATAAAATCTATGAAAATTGGGTTGTTAACTTTTCATGATACAAACAATTTTGGATCATACCTACAAACTTATGGTTTGTATAAAAAAATAACAGATTTAGGCTACGAATGTGATGTTATAGACTATCAGTGTGAGTCTATTATAGAACGTGAGATCCCAAAACCATTCCATTTTACGCTTAATCCTAAGAAGTTGATTATAGAAATTCTCTTAATGCCTAATGTGAGGAAAAAATATAAAAATCTACTATGTTTCCTTCACAAAAACATGACTCTTAGCGAAAGAGTTTTTAAAGATACAGCTTCAAGTATAGCAGATAAATACGACAAGTTTATTGTAGGAAGCGATATTGTATGGGGACTGGACATTACGAAGAATGATACAGCATATTTTTTGGATTTTGTTCAAGATTCAAAGAAAAAGTTCGCGTTCTCGTCATCTATAGGAAATCCATGGAATGAAAAGGAAAAAACTTTAATACAACCTTATCTTTCGGAGTTTAGTAGTATTGCAGTTAGAGAAAACGAGTCAGCTGAGTGGGTAGAAGAATTAATAGGAAAACGCCCTAATGTAGTTTGTGATCCTACCATGTTGTTAAAGGGTGTCGAATGGGCAAAATATGCTTCAACTAAATATACGGGAAAACAATATGTTTTAGTGTATTTCCCTACCAAACAAAATCTTAGAGATGCAAAGGCTTATTCAAACAAATATGGGATACCGTGTTATGTGATAAACCAAGCGTTGCCATTGAAAGGAGTAACAAATATTAATCCAGTGACAATGGAAGATTTCTTGTCGTTATTTCTTAATGCGACATTTGTTTTTACGGGATCTTATCATGGTATGCTTTTTTCCATATATTTCAATAGAGAAATTGCTTATTATAATCGTGCGCATAAATCTCGTATGAATACGCTTGCAAAAAGGCTTGGTATTCAAAATCGTGAAGGATCAGAATATGATATTTTCAAAATGAATCCTATCAACTATTCTAAGGTTAATGCAGCGGTTGAAGAATACCGGAACTATAGTATTCATATTCTTAAAGAAATGTTGGAAGAATGAGTAGAGTAATTTGTAATCATGATAAATGTACTGGATGTACTGCATGTAAAGATGTTTGTCCAAAGCAATGTATCACCATGCAACCTGATGAACTTGATGCATTACATCCAATAGTAGACGATAGTATTTGTATTGACTGTGGTCTGTGTGAGAAAACATGTCCAAATAATCGAGAGCTATCCTATAAACTTCCTCATAAAGTGTGGGCAGCATGGAGCAATGACAATGATGTTAGACGTACATCCGCTTCAGGTGGAATAGCTTGCGAGCTTTATCGTTATTGGATAAAAAATGGTGGTGTTGCTACTGGTGTCGTATATGACAGAGACGAAGGCTGTCATTTCATTCTACTAGAAAAAGAATCTGATATTAAAACTGTACAGAATTCAAAGTATACTTTCAGTGAAACTGCTGGAATTTATAAGGTCGTAAAACAAAAATTGCAAGCGGGCATTTCAGTTCTATTTATTGGTGTCCCTTGTCAAGTTGCCGGACTCTATGGATTCTTGAAAAAAGAATACGACAATTTGATAACAGTTGATATCATTTGTCATGGAATGCCACCTGCAACATATTTGGAACAGCATATTAAAAGTATTGAAGGTAAGAAAAAAGAACATACATGTCAACTTTTCTTCCGTGATCCAAAATACTATACATATACATATACATTTACATTAAAAAACAATAATGGCAAAGAGTTCTATAATAAGAAAGTTTTAACACGCGATAATTATCAGCTTGGTTATCACAGAGCGTTGATTTATCGTGAGAATTGTTATTCATGCAACTATGCCCGCGAAGAAAGAATATCAGACCTGACAATTGGTGATTTCTCTGGGCTTGGGCGGTTTGCTCCTTTTGAGTATGACAAACATAACGTAAGTTGTATACTGGAAAATACAGATAAGGGATCTGCTTTATTGAAGAAATTAAACGGTGCTTTATCGATGTTTGAAAGGCCTGCTTGTGAAGCTTTTGAGGTTGAAAAGCAATTGAAATCACCATCTGTAAAACATAGTAAAAGATCTATTTTTGAAAAGGTGTACCGTAAGACTCGCAATTATGAATTAGCCAGTAATATTGCTTTGAAGGAAGAGAAAAAGGCTGTAAAGACAGCAATAATTCTTAAAATAAAAGTGTTCTTATACAATATTCTTGTAATGCTTCATATAAAGTAATAATGGCTAATCAAAATACAACAATAGCTAAGAACACGCTGTTCTTGTCATTAAGAATGGTTTTTGTTCTTTTTGTTTCCTTATACACATCAAGAGTATTTTTGAATGTGTTGGGTGTAGAGGATTATGGCATCAGCAATGTTGTCGCTGGTTTCGTATCGATGTTCAGTTTTCTAAATACTTCTCTTGCTAATGCTATTCAACGTTTTTATAATGCAGAATTAGGTAAAAATGGTAGTAAAGGTATTACTAAGGTCTATAACACATCTTTGGTAATTCAAGGTATAATAGCATTATTTGTTATAGCTTTACTTGAATCAGTGGGGTTATGGTATCTTTATGAAAAAATGGTAATTCCATCAGACAGGTTTGAGGTTGCATTTTGGTTATATCAGTTTAGTACCATTTCTGCTGCTGTTGTAATTATGCAATCACCTTTTATTGCTGCAGTAATGGCTTATGAAAGAATGAATACCTATGCTGTCATAAGCATCTTGGAAGTTATCTTAAAACTTGTATTTGCTTTGGCGTTGCCTTTAATTAGTATTGATAGACTATTGATGTATGGAGCATTCTATATGGTCTTGTCCATTATAACCTTTTTGTTGTATTTCATTTATAGTAAAAAGGAGTTTAATGAATTACATTTTCAACGATCATATAAGAAATCAATGTTTAAGGATATGATTTCATTCTCAGGATGGAATCTGTGTGGTACTTTCGCTTGTATGGCTCGTGAACAGGGTCTGAACATGGTGTTGAATTTATTTTTTGGTCCTGTTGTCAATGCTGCAAGAGGAATTGCTTATCAAGTTTCTGGAGCATTACAAGGTTTTGTCTCAAATCTAAGTTTGGCTGCAAAACCACAAATGGTTCAGTCTTTTGCTACAGGAGATTCCTCAAGAACAATAAAACTTATGTACACAATGAGTAAATTAAGTTTTATCTTCTTGTTTGTGCTCTCTGTTCCTGTTATATTAAACATAGACTATATATTACATTTATGGTTAGGGAATGTGGTGCCTGATCATGCGGCAAATTTTGTCGTTCTTGTGATTATTACTAATTTTATGAATAATCTTAATGCTCCACTATCCAACGTAGTATATGCAACAGGAAATATGCGTAATTATGAAGTTGTTTTTAGTATAATAAATCTTTTAATAATTCCAATTTCTTTTATTGTGTTAAAACTGGGAGCTCCTGTTGAAAGTGTATTTATCGTTTATTTTATAATGACAATCTTTGTTCAGGTTGGTTGCTTGTTAGTAATACGAACACTGGTATCATTATCAATCCGTTATTACATTCGAGTATTGATTGTTCCAATTGCCATTGTCGCTTGTCTCATATTTGCGCTGATGTGCGGAGTACATATTTTGCTTCCTCAGGGTTTTCTATGCATTGTATATGAATATATCATTGTTACGTTATTTGCAGGTGCCCTTTTTTATTATGTAGCGTTAGATACTGCTGAAAAGAATATTGTAAATAGAATTTTCATCCGACTCTTTAAGAAATGAAATATTTTATCATAACCGTTGATACCGAAGGTGATAACCTTTGGAACTATACGAAAGGTCAAGAAGTTAAGACGGATAATACCTTGTTTATTCCTAGATTTCAAGATATGTGTGAAAGATATCGCTTCAAACCTGTATGGCTAACTAATTATGAAATGGCATGTGATCAAAGGTATGTCGATTATATTAAGCCTAAAATGGAAGCGGGGCTGTGTGAAGTTGGTATACATGTGCATGCATGGAATAATCCGCCTTTATATAGATTAGATGCAAAATATGCAGGTAATCCATATTTAATAGAATATCCAGATGATGTAATGCGAGAGAAATTTAAAACAACATACAATCTTTTGAAAGACAAATTTGGAATAGAGGTAAAAAGCCATCGTGCTGGTCGCTGGGCAATGGATGACAGATATTTCGCTCTGCTGAAAGATTTTGGAATAGAAGCAGATTGCTCTCATACTCCAGGGGTTTCTTGGATGAACGCTCCGGGTGAAACTATGTTCGGTACTGATTATTCTATGGTACAGAACTGCCCGAATTATATCAATGGAATATTGGAGATTCCTATGACTATAAGAAAAATGCACATTTCAGGGAAAGGCTCAATTAGACATAAGTTGAGAGTCTTTCTTCAAGGCGATAACGTTTGGCTGAGACCGGCTTCTTCTACAGTAGGCGAGATGTTACGTTTGTGTAAACACGTTAATTCGGATTCGAAAGTTGACTATCTGGAACTTATGCTTCACTCTTCAGAAATGATGCCTAATGGGAGCCCATATTTTAAAGATGAAAAAGCTATTGAGGAATTGTATTCGTCAATCGAGAAAGTCTTTGAATACGTAAGACAATTGGGATATGAAGGAATAACTATGGCACAGTATTGTGAAACTTATAAAAACAAGAGTCGATGAGGTTGTTATTTTTTATTCATGGCCTTAGTGGCGGAGGTGCAGAACGAGTTATGTCAACTCTTATGAATAGCTTTGTGGAACAAAGTCACCATGTTATGGTCATTTATACTGAGAGCCTTGAAAAACCGGTATACCAACTTGATGCTAGAATTGAGCAGGTCTATATGCAGGAGGAGTGCCCAATTAAATCTTCATCTATGGTAGCAAAGATTTTTAGACGAGTTTGGAAATATCCTGCTATAAGAAAGCATGCAAAAGCGTATCAGCCCGATTTTGTGATTAGTTTTTTGAAAGCTCAAAATAATGACGTGTTGGCTGCTCTTTTGGGAACAAGAATTCCAGTTGTAATAGGAGATCATACGAACGTTGATAGAAATTATCCTTGGAAGACTTCAATCCTATCTGATATTTTATATCCTTTTGCTCGTGGTATAACTGTGCTTACTTTACGTGATTATAATAAATGGAAGAATAAATATAAGCATGTTTATTATGTTCCAAATCCTTGTGACATAAAACCAAGTCATATAGGTCTTTCTCGCAAGAAAATTGTTTTGGGAGTAGGACGAGTTAATCAGTGGAAGATTAAGGGGTTTGATAATTTGATTAAGGCATGGGATCAAATTGGTGATAGATTTCCTGAATGGAAATGTCAGATTGCCGGAGATTATTCAGAGGCTAGTTTGTTTGCTATTCGTAAGGCTGTTGGAGATAGGGCTTATAATAGAGTGGAGTTTATTGGCTTTAGATCTGATATTAATGATTATATGGAGTCGTGTGAGGTTTTTTGCTTGTCTTCAAGGATTGAAGGCATGCCTATGGTTCTTCTGGAAGCTCTACGGCTTGGATGTGCCTGCGTTGCGTTTGATTGCATAACAGGTCCTGCTGAGATGATTGATAATGGTAAAACAGGTTTACTTGTCAAGGATCAAGACACAAATGAACTTGCTATAAAACTTGAGAAGATAATCACTGACGATAAGTTAAGAGCAGCGTTTCATGATAATGCGCCCAATTCAGTAGAGCGATTCTCGACTTCAAAAGTGCTAGATATGTGGTATAATATGTTTAATGAATTAAAGCGATGATGGAATGGGGTTTTTATCAGATTTTTATTGGAGATTCCAAAATCCAGAGAAGCAAGCACGCCATTATGGGGTGACTATTGGGGAAAACTGTCTGATAGCTACGCGAAGATGGTCTTCTGAGCCATATTTGATTACTATCGGTAATCATGTGCAAGTCACAGAAGATGTATGGTTTCATACTCATGGGGGAGACTGTCCGAAAAGTAGCTGATGGAT
>ERZ780005.247-NODE-247-length-11524-cov-10.1949_pt1 | contig 11524 bp, 10 predicted proteins | sample MGYA00511874_ERZ780005 | MGnify/ENA primary metagenome ERZ780005 (study PRJEB29588, sample SAMEA2150310) | human gut metagenome | biome: human gut; feature: human-associated habitat; material: faeces | place: Denmark | collected 2008/2010 ...
GCCGCTTCGCAAGGTCTACAACGGCGGTGTTGCCGGGGCGTGTGCCGTTTACAAGCTGTACGCCGCTTAAATCCTCGGACGCGCCCATATCGGGGGAGCCGCCGCCGAAAATCAGCGGTTTGTTTCCGCTTGTTTCCAGATAGACGCGGTACATTTCAAGCTGCTGTGGCGTTAGAAGTTCCTCCGCAATCTCGGAAATGGGCTTGTTCGTCAGCTTCACGTTGAGGATATGGTACTCGTAGGGTACTTCCTCGGTGGTCGTTTCCCCTGTTTCCGGGTCTGTGCTTGTTTCTGTGCGGTAGCGGATTTCCGTTTCTTCTGTCAGCGTCAAAGTGTACTGCATGGCAAAGACGCGATTTAGCTCTGCCTGTGCGCTCTGCGGGGTGTAGGTCTGCAAAAGGGCGGTGAGGTAGGACGCTAACTCATGGGGGTTATGCCCGATACTGTCAAGGTCATAGCGGTATTCGTCATAGCCGGGGTGGGTGCTTTCGATATTGTCAATCTGCTGCTGAAGCTCGTTTTCCTTTGCGGCGTAATTGTTCTCCGTCGCCACAAGGTCGCTGTCCTCCGACGTGTAGGAAGTCCCAAGTATGCCGTTCATCAAGCCGGAGAACATGGAACCGCAAGAGGAAAGCCCCGCCGATACCATGATGAATAAGAGCAGCGCGGCAACGGCGATACATACGCCCGCCGGGTGCCGCCCTACAAAAGCGATTGCCTTTTTTGTTTCCTCGGCGGTCTTTTTTGCCGCCTTGCGGGTGTTCTCTGCGGCTTTCTGCGCCGTTTTTGCGCCGCCTTTCCTTGCCGACTTTGCATACTGCCGCTTGATTTGCTGCTTCTGCATGAAGCGGGAAAGGGGATTGCCCGCAATCTGCGGATTGTCATGCAGGGCTTTATGGTACTGGAAATCCACATTCGCCTTGAACGCCGCTTTCTCTGCCTTTGCCGCCGCCCGGTAGGGTTTGAGCTTGTGGCTGTGGTAGCCCTCCTTGACTTTCCGCGCCCCGTACTTTGCGCCGCGCTCTGCCAGTTCTTCGGATTTGTGCGCCCCCTCAACGCCGGAATTGTCCTTTTCAACGGAATGTATCTTGTTGTGGACGAAAATACCCGCTTCCTGTGCGGGGCGGGATAGCGGGTTATTGTGGGGCTTATTCTTTCCTATGGGCTTTTCCTGTTCCTCAAAATGTAGGCGGGTCTTGCCTTTCCCGGTGGCTTCATCAAAGGTGCGCTCCCGTACAAGTTTCTTTTCTTTGGGGATAGCCGCCTTTGCCGCGTCCAGACGGTCGGCTGCTTTGTCCGATTTTCGGATATACCTTTCAAGCTCCGGCGTTGCCCGTTCCTCGTCGGTAAACTGCAAGCGGGAAGATTTTTCTTTTGCTGTGGCTTCTGCCTGTGCTTTCCTCGCCGCCTTTTTGCTCGCCTTTCTGGTACGCGCCCCGTCGATACGTTCCAAGACGCGCTCGGCTGCTGCGGTGTCCTGTTCCCGTTCTGCCCCCGGCGCATGGGGAAGCGGCGGCGTGTCGGTTAAGGGCGGGGAAGTTGCGCCGCCCGGTAGGGGCTGCGCTGCCTGTTCCGGCTGCGGTGGGGCTTCGGTCTTTGCAAAGTCCGCGTCCCTTATCCGCTTGCTGATACGTTTCTTTTTCCCGGTAGCGGCGTTTACCTCGACAGCCCCCTCGCGGGTCATTTTCTGCGTGACTTTTTCACGCGCCTTATATTGTTTTATGTGTCTGTCCCTCCAATCCGCGCCCTTGCAAGGGCGCAATACTCGGCGTTTATCTCAATGCCTATATAATGCCTGTCAAGCTGCTTTGCGGCTGCCCCCGTCGTGCCGCTGCCGAAAAAGGGGTCAAGCACAACGCCGCCTTTCGGACAGCCCGCCTTGATACAGGTTTCGGCAAGTTTTGGCGGGAACGCGGCGAAATGCCCGCCCTTGTAGGGAACGGTATTGATAAGCCACACGTCCCGCCTGTTCCGCATGGTCGGCATGAGGGCTTCGTCGTAGTAGCTGCCGCTTCGCGCCCGGTTAAGCCCCTGTACGTTCCCCTGTCCGGGTACTTCGTCCGCATATTTCTGTCCCGCGCTGCGCCCGGTGCGGTACCGCGCCGCCGTTGTGGGGGCTAACGGCTCGGCTATGGCGGCTGCGTCATAAAAATACTTCTTTGACTTCGTAAGCAGAAAGATATGTTCATAGCAGCGGGTAGGGCGGTCTTTCACGCTCTCCGGCATGGGGTTTTCTTTCTGCCAGATAATGTCGCTCCTTAAATACCACCCGTCAGCGCGTAGGGCAAAAGCTAAAAGCCAGGGAATACCGATTAAGTCCTTTTGTTTGCAGCCGGAAACGCGGTTGTTTCTTGCAATCTGCTGTCCGTTTCTCCCTTTCGGGTTCTTCGGGTCTGCATGGTAGCCTTTATTTCCTGTGCCGCAGTAGGTGTCCGCGATATTCAGCCAGAGCGTACCGTCAGAACGCAGTACCCGGCGCAGTTCGCGGAAAACCTCGGTCAGCCTGTCAATGTACTGCTCCGGCGTGTCCTCCCGCCCAATCTGCATATCAAGCCCGTAATCCCTAAGCGCATAGTAGGGCGGGCTTGTGACGCAACAGTGTACGCTTTCCTCTGGAAGCTCCCGCAAGGCATAGAGCGCGTCCCGGTTGATAATGGTGTCTGTCCTTAATTTTGTCATGCTTCGCCCACTTCCTCCGGCTTCGTCGTCATTACCCGGTAAAGCTCGGTGTCTTTCGGGAAGCGGTCTACAAAGGGCAGCACCACGTTCCCGTAGAAGATAAGCCCCTCGCCCGCTTCGGTGTGGGTGACATACTTCATCTGCTGCGGGGAGATGTTGAGCTGCTTTGCAAGGATAGCCCGGTCGCCCGCCGCCTGATTGAGCATGAGGACAAAATCAGAGTTTTCAAAGATATTCTCCACTTCGCGGGAAGCAAGCAAATCCTTGACGTTCTGCGTAATGGCTGTGGGTATGCCGCCCCATTTTCTGAAACGCTTCCAGATTTCAACGGAATAGGCGGCGGTCTGTTCCTCTTTCAAGAGAAGATGAAATTCGTCCATAAAATACCGGGTGGATTTCCTTTCTGCCCGGTTGACGGTGACGCGGTTCCATACCTGGTCCTGCACAATGAGCATACCTAACTTTTTGAGCTGCTTCCCAAGCTGCTTGATGTCAAAGCAGACAAGGCGGTTAGAAAGTTCCACGTTGGTACGGTGGTTAAAGACGTTCAAGCTGCCGGAAACGTAAAGCTCCAATGCCGCCGCGATACGCGCCGCTTCCGGCTCCGGCTGCTTCAAAAGCTCGTCGTAGAGGTCGCCCAAGATAGGCATTTTCTCCGGGTCGGGGTCTGCAAGGAAAGGGCGGTACACGTTCCTAACGGCGCGGTCAATGACGGTCTTATCGACGGGCTGCAAGCCCTCCTTGCCGCCGATTACAAGCTCGCAGAGGGAGAGGATAAAGTCGGATTTCAGCGCAAGGGGGCTGTCGTCCTCGGAATAGTTGAGGTTAATATCCATAGGGTTCACATACTGGGGCTTCCCGTCAATGCCCTTGCCCGTAGGCGATAACCGTATCACTTGCCCGTCAAGCCGCTGCACAAGGGAAAAATACTCTGCTTCCGGGTCGCAGATAATTATGTCGTCGTCGGTAATGAGGAAAGCGTTTGTCATTTCCCGTTTGGCGGCAAAGGATTTCCCGCTTCCCGGCGTACCCAAGATTAAGCCGTTGGGGTTCTTTAGCTGCTTGCGGTCGCAGAGTATCATGTTGTTAGACAGGGCGTTTAAGCCGTAGTACAAAGCCGCGCCCGTCTGGAAAAGCTCCTGTGTGATAAAGGGGATAAAGATAGCGGTGCTTGACGTGGTAAGCCCTCTTTGAATGGGGATAAGGTTCTCCCCAAGCGGTACAGAGGACATAAGCCCCGCTTCCTGTTGGTAGTCAAGGCGGGTCAAGGCGCAGTTGTTCTTCTGTGCAATGCCCGCCGCCGCGAATACGTCATTTTCCAGTTTCCGCTTCGTGTCCGCCATGTTCACCACAAGGAACGTCAAGAGGAACATTCTTTCATTCCGGCTCTGCAAGTCCTGTAAGAGGTTCTTCGCTTCGCTGCCGAACGTGGCAAGGTCGGACGGGATTATATCCATGTCGTAGCCGCTGCGTACCGCTTTTTTCTGTTCCTCGATTTTCATTTTGTCAAGGTCGGTGATTTTCCGCTTGATTGTCTTTATGGCTTCGGTCTGGTCGATACTGTGGATATGCAGATTGACGATAACGCCCGTTTCCAAGTCCAGAATATCCGATAAGATACGGTCGTTTAATTCCGGCGCAAGGATTTCAAGGAATGAAACCGCGCCGATTTTGCGCCCCATGCGGAAATAACGCCCCTCGCCAAAACGGAAAGAGGATGGGGCGATAAAGTCCTTTGTGGAAAGCCCGGACGGGGCAAGCCATGAAAAATCAAAGGCAAACTGCCCGCCCTCCGGGTGGAAAATGCCATGCAGCATTTTAAGGCGTTCATAGCCTGTCATGGGGCGGGCAGACACGCCCAAGAGCTTAAAGTTGTTGAGCACGTCCGTTTCGATACGGGCAAGGCGGGATTTCGCCGCGCCCAGACTGTCGGCTTCAATGGCAAAGGTGATATATTTTGCTTTGACAAGCCCGTTGTTTCCCTTTGCAAGCTGGTTTTTCAGCATATTCCGGTATTCTGTGCGGATAGAGTTGAAAGCGTCCTCCTGTGCCGGGATATTGACCGCCTTTTCCGCTTCGCCCCGCTGCGTCCCCTGATTGATGAAAGAGAGCTGCACCGAAACGGAAGCGTCAAAGTAGTTGAGGAAGTCGCACCAGTTCTCAAAAATGGCGGTCTTGTCGTCTGCCTGTGCAAGCTGATAGTTAATATCTTCAAAGGCGACGGTCTTTGAGTATTTCCGTCCCGTAACCTTGCAGATACCGTCCGGGTACATCTGGATATAGGGGATTGTCTGCTGTGCGGTGTGGGCTTTCCCGTCGCCCTTTGCCTGTCTGATGATTTCCGCAATCTGCTTTTTCTCGGCGCGGGTGAGCTTGCGGGGCGGGTTAGGCTTTGCGCTTCCCGCCGCGCTGTTTCTTCGTGTTTCCTTTTGCAATCGCTGATACCTCCTTTTCAAGTTTTCTCTGCCGTTCTAAGACGGAATAAAAGTTGTCTGTCCTGTATGGTCGTTCTTTGGGGGCTATGAATTTCGTCCGTATGATGTTCTTCACCACCACTTCAAGGGGCTGTCCATGCTTTTCATACATGGCGAACAGGAAACAGGGCAGCATGACGGCAATCATAGCCATAGACGCAAGGCTTGTGCCTGTGCTGTCTTTGAGCAGAAAGAAAAGCGGAAGCCCTAACAGGAGAGCTACCGCAAAACATACAATCTGCCGTTTGGTAAGGTTGAAAGCTACTTTTGTCTTGACTTTGGATAAGTCTTTGGGTACGGGTACATACGCCAAGTGGAAACCTCCTTTCTCTGGGTTTTTTGCTGCTGTAAGTTCCCATAGGGGTAATCAAGGCAAAGGTCAATTTCTGCCCTTTGCCCGTCCCTATTCTATGGGGTTTTCCCGCGTCAAGGTCGGGTAGTATTTTCGCCGCTTTGCTCTGAAAATCTCCACCCTACCCTTGACACGCCGCTAATGCGCGGAGAAAATCGACTTCGCCAGTGCGCCGGATTTGAACAGGGAGAAACAGAGGATAACGGTATAGGCTGCAAGGGAAAAAATCGCGCTGTGCAGGTTGTCCGCTATTATCATGTTGTTCACCAAAACCGCGTAAATGCCGACGCATATCATTATGAGGAAGCCTTGAAAGCCAAGCGCGAACAGGGATTTTAGGTAGTTGTTCCCTATCTGTCCCCATTCCCGATTAGTCATTGTTGCGAACGGGATAGGCGATACCGAACAGTAAAGGTAAATTTCTATCATTCTGCCGTAGAGGATAACGGTTATCAGTACGGACATGATTTTCATGCACAAGCTCACAAGGCTTGTTTCCATGACAAGTAAGAGCAGTTCGGGGATTTCCATAGCGTCAAGCCCGCTTTGCATGGAAGCAAGGGCGGCGGCAACATCAATCTCTGTGCTGCCGCCGATTACCCCCGCCGCGCCGGAAACAACGTGCTGCGCCATATCGAACACCGCCATAGTGATGTCAAAGGTGTGCGTCACAAGGTAGACTGCCACAAACGCCTTGAACACCCACTTGAAGAACATGGAAGTGTCAACGTCGTGCATATTGTTCTTTTCCGTTACCATGCTGATAAGCTCATAGCATAGGACGTAGGTAATGACAAGCCCCGCAATGGGTACGATTACATTCTCACTAAGCGTCTGTATCATGGAGAATATATTTGCGTTCCACCCTTGCGGGGTCTGCCCTACCTCTGCGGCGATAGTGCCGACTTTCTCGTTTACGTCCCCGAACATAGTTGACAGATTACCGTTTATGGCTCCTATGAGGATTTCCTTTATCCATTCGTTAATCGCGTCAAGTATGCTCTGCATAAGCCTTTACCCGCGCTTCTTAACCGAACAAGCCGGAAAGCAGCGGTACAAGGGTCATGCCGATAAGGGCAACGCCGCCGCCCGCCATAAGCTGCTTCATGCCCTGGCTTTTCGCGCCCGGATTGTCGTTGCCGTAGCCTTCCATGAGGTTAATCACGCCCCAGATACCAAGCCCGGCTCCAAGTGCTACAACAAGGGTCTGCAAAACGTCTACTGCGCTATTGAAAAATGCCATAAATATATCCTTTCTGCCGCGTCTGCGGCTGTCCGGCAAGCGGACAAAAGGCGGTCAGCGTATGGTCGCCGCCGCATAAAAAAACCGCCCTCTGGTAAAGGCGGCTGTCCCCGCGCTGCGTAAGTCCTGCGGCGCGGCGGTATTCAGTTGTAAGGGGTGCGGCTCCTGCCGCTGTGTACTGCGCCGGAAAGTGGGGGCGCGTATCATGTAGCCGGTATGGATAGATGTGATTGCTTCAATCGCTCCTTTCTGTGTCCCGCTGTGCTGCCGGACGTTTTTTTCAGACTTGCGGGAAGTGAATAGCTTGCGTAGCAAGGTGTTCGCTTCCCGCAAGTTCACAAAGGGGTAGCTGCCGCAAGGCAGCGTAGGGGAAGTGTAGCTTCCCCTGTCCCCCGGCGGTCTGCCATGCTGTCACTGTTGCGGGATAAGCCCCCGGCGCGTGACATACTCCGTTGCAAAACGGCGGTGTTCCGCTTCCTTTTCCCGCCAATACTCCCATAATGCAGCGTCGGCGGCTTCCGCAACATTCATTAAAAACCGTTCAAGCTGCTTTTGTTTTTCCTCTGCGCTACGTTTCCTCATGGTCTGCGTCCTCCTGTAAGTCTGCTGCGTCAATCTCGTAATAGTCAAAAACCTCGTCGGGCTTGACAATGGCGGGGCGGCGTTTAAGGTGCTTTTCCATGTCAAAGGCGTTCTTCGGGTCTGCGTCGGATAGGTACTTGTATTTCGGGTGTTTCGTTATGTCGAATTTGTCCGAAAAGAACGGGCGCACCCCGCGTAGCTGCAAGATACATTTCCCTCCGTCCATGACTGCGATTTCATCTTCCGTCATAAGCTGCTTTCCCAATTTCTGATAGTTCAGCCCATGCGAAAGCTCCCGCCCTCTGGTTTCGGAAGTGTTGAAGCTGTCTATCGTTTCCTTGCCTAAAATCTCCGATATTTCTTTGAGGGTGGTTTTCTCCTTGCCGCCCAAGAAAAGCGTGGTGTCGCAGTTGCCGACTATGGTATCGGCGTTGTCCTTGTAGATTGCCTTTAGCTGTGACTGGCTCTGCAAGATGATTGACGCGGAGATTTCCCGGCTCCGTATCGTTGCAATGAGCTTTTCAAACTTTGGTATCTGCCCGATATTCGCAAATTCATCAAGTAAGCACCTAACATGGACGGGAAGCCGCCCGCCATATTCATCATCTGCTTTGTCGCATAAAAGGTTGAATAACTGTGTGTAGAGAATACTCACGACAAAGTTAAAGGTGTCGTCGGTGTCGCTGATAATCACGAAAAGGGCTGTCTTTCTGTCGCCTATGGTGTCAAGCTCCATTTCGTCGGTTTCCATAAGCTCCCGCAGCTCCTTAATGTCGAATGGGGCTAACCTCGCGCCGCATGAGATAAGTATGCTTTTTGCGGTCTTGCCCGCCGCAAGTTTGTATTTTTTGTACTGCTTGACTGCAAAATGCTCCGGGTCTTTTTCTTCCAGACGTTCAAACATGAGGTCAACCGGGTTCTGGAAGTCCTCGTCGTCCTCGCGGGCTTCCGACGCATTTATCATTTCAAGCAGCGTCGTGAAGTTCTTCTCGTCCTCCGGGGCTTCATACCAGATATAGCCGATTAGCGCGGTGTAGTAGAGCTTTTCCGCTTTCACCCAGAAATCCTCGCCGGATTTTTCCCCGTCGCCTTTGGTGTTGGCGATAATGGTATTGACTAACTTCAAAATGTCCTTTTCGCTCCGCAGATAGGCAAAGGGATTGTATTTCATGGATTTTTTGAAGTTAATCGTATTTAGCACTTTGATACGGTATTTGTACCGCTGTAACATTTTCCCGGTTTCCAAAATCAGTGTTCCTTTCGGGTCAGTGACGATATACGACGTTGGAAAATCCTTTGACGTACATTGCATGAGCGACGGTTTCACAAAGAACCGGGTCTTGCCGCTGCCGGAACCGCCGATTACAAGGATATTTTTGTTTCTTGCGTATTTCGGCTGCTTCGGGCGGCTGTTCATGGTAAGCCGTTCCGTCTGCGTTAGGGGGATATTGTTCTCAAATACCGGGTCGGTGTACGGCTTTATGTCGTCAGCCCCGCCCCAACGCGCCGAACCGTATTCTGTCCCGCGGCGGTATTTCTTCGCGTTCTTGCCTTTGGTGTAGATAATCAGCCGGACAATGACCGCCCCCGCAATGCCTAAAGCTAAGTCTGCCGGGTGGAAGCTCGGCGCGATACTGGAAAAGGCGGCGGTAAAACCGTCCCCAAGATGTAGCAGCTTTGCGCTCGCGTCCGCGCCGGGGGAGAGCCGGACAGCCGCGCCCACTTTATCAAAGAGCCAGACAAAGAGCAGATACGGGAGATTTAAGATAAGCAGCTTCTTGATTTCCGGCTTCATAGCGATACCTCCCTGTCTTTGTTCTTGACCTTTGCCCGTTCCGCGTTCTTGCCCTGTGCAGCTTCTTTGAGGGTAGAGAGCAGCTTTCGGATTGAGGGCTTTTTCTCCTGTGTCAGCTTTTTTGCGGAAAATTCCTTAAAGGCGGCGGTCAGCACGTCCGCGTCCCGCCCCTTGAAGAAAACCAGATAGCGGGGCGGGCTTTCCGTCGCGTCCTTTTTCAGCGCAAAGTCGATACCGTACTTTTTCGCCGTACTCTCAAAGGCTTTGATATTGCCCTCGGTAATCTCAATGTTGGAAACGCCCGCGTTCTGCTTCATAAGCTGCTTTAAGCTCTGCTTGCCCTGTGGCGGTTTTGCAAGCTGCTTTTTGCCCTTTGACAGTATGGCTTTCATTGCCTTTTGGAGCGTCTGCGCGGTCAGCTTCCCGGTCTTGATGTAAAGGGCTATGGTCTTTTCGTTTACTTCGTCCTGCAATTTGTCGCGTCCTCCTTTCGCGTTTCTTTATGGGGCGGCGGTCAGATACGCACCCGCAGCCCGTTCAAGTCCTCGGCTCTGATACCCACAAGATACCAGTTGTCGCCGTACTCAATCCGGGTCGGCTTCCACTTGCCCCGCACGAATACGTCAAAGCACTCGCCGCAATGCAAGCCCCCGTAGTAGCTGTTTAAGTCAAAGCGGATGTCGTAACGGTCGGTGCGCTCGTCAAATACCAATGCTCCTGTCATTTTCTGTGCCATAATAAAATCCTCCTTTTGTGGTTGTGGGTGGTTACAGGCTTTCGCCCTCGTTGCATGAATAATAGTCCGGGTCGCCGTACTGCGGCTTTTTCGGTGACAGTGCGCCGCTTGCCATGTCATGGGCGACAAGGGAAGTGTAATAATTGCCGATAGTGGACGGGGCGTTGAAAAGGGCTGCTTTCAGATATTGCTTGATGTTGCGGATTTTCGTTGTGTTCTCCCGCATACAGTCAAGCACAAAGCGGATATGCTCGTCGTCCAGTTTCATAAACTTAGATTTCACAAGCTCTGCCGGGTAGTCGTCCCCCGCAATCCGTACCCGCTTTCTGGCGGTGCATACGGTTTCAAGCATGAGGTCTACAATCTCGTCAAGCCTGTCACTGTCAAACTTCATGTCCTGTTTGAGAATGTCGTAGTCGATATTGTCCTTGATGATTTCCCGGTATATATCAACTGCGCTCTGTGCTGTCGCTTCCGTTCCTTTCCGTTCCGGCGGCGTAGCCGCTTCTCTGCAAGGAGAGGGGTTAGGGGAAAGGATAGGAATGGAATGGGTACTTTGTTCATCAGTAATTATTTTTTCTTTTTTTGGTAAGTCAGTTCTTTGTATATCTTTATTTAATTGCGTTGGATTTTCCAACGTAGGTTTTTCCAATGTTGGTTTTTCCTGTGTTGGATTATCCAATGTTGGATTTTCCAATGTAGGTAAATCCGGCGTAGGCGGCTGCGGCTGCTCGAATATCACATAGTCCGCGCCCCGCAAGCGTCCTTTCTCGTCGCGCTCCCTTGAACGGACGATATACCCGGCGCGTTCAAGCTCCTTAATGGCTTCGCGGATAGCGTCTATCTTCTCCCGGTTGATAAGGGATAAGCCTTTCAAGGTGTAGTCCCAATCTTCGGGGAGTGACAGCATTTGCGACAACAGCCCCTTTGCCTTTAGGGAAAGCTCCTTGTTGCGTAGGTGGTGGTTGCTCATTACGGTGTAGCCCTTGTTCCGTTCCACTCTGAAAACTGCCATAGTTCATAGCTCCTTTGCTTTGGATTTGTTACGCAGTAGAAGCGCGGTTTCGGGGAATAAGGTATAAATCCCTTGCCGCGCCAGATACACACCCGCAAAACCGCTTGTAGCAAGGCTTTTTCTGCCCCTACTGCGTAACAAAGGGCATGAAAAAAGCGGCGTTCCTGTTCTCCCATGTAGAGAGTAAGAAACGCCGCTTCTGCGTCGTATTCAGTTTTTAGTACAATACCCTGCTTGTCCGTCGCTCGAAAAACCTTGATTTTCCAGTGTTTTCAAAAGTATCGTTATCTAACGTCAGCTTTTAACCGTCCCGGATTTCAGGCAATGTATATTTAATTGACCAACCGTTTGAGTTAAAACCGCTGATTGTGTTGCCGTCTTTGTCAAGGCAACGGATTGTATAAGTTTCGGTTTTGTTTGGTACTACACTTGAATCGGTAAAGCTTGTTGCTGTTGTATCCTTAAATCTTTTCCAGCCGCCCGAGGCAGGTCTGTAATAAAGTCTGTAGCCGTAAGCCCCCGAAACCTTGTTCCATTGTAATTTTACACCGCCTGTTGTATTTTTAAGGCTTGTAATCTGCGGTGTTGAAAGGTTTACTTTATATTCTTCAAATTTAAAGCCGTTATTATTTGCATATCTTTGAGCGC
>ERZ780005.255-NODE-255-length-11255-cov-4.29906_pt1 | contig 11255 bp, 7 predicted proteins | sample MGYA00511874_ERZ780005 | MGnify/ENA primary metagenome ERZ780005 (study PRJEB29588, sample SAMEA2150310) | human gut metagenome | biome: human gut; feature: human-associated habitat; material: faeces | place: Denmark | collected 2008/2010 ...
TATCCTTTATATAAAAAATATTATTATCCATCACAGATCAAGACAATGACGCGAGATAATATAGTACCTGATTGCCTTAATTTTTATCTTCTCAGTCTTTATCCTATGCATGATTTCGAATCACGTACTCAGCTAGAGAGAGATTTGCATATAGGAAAGATTATGTGGGTTTGTAATATTGCTTTGGGATATAAATTTTTTAAATCCCGTTATGTCAATATGATAGACCAATATATGAATAAAAATAAGTCAATTTCAATAGAAAATCTTCTTAAGAACAATGATTATTCGTACATCATAAAGATGTAGAATGTAAATTTTGATATTGGAATATTCTGAAATTTTATATATTCAACAATATAAAAATACCCAAGAGTACGTTTTTCGTATCTTGGGTATTTTTATATTGTTGAATTTTATCAACTCTCTTTAATATATCAGGGCTGCTAATTCTTATTTTACAGGAATTTTCTCAACCCTTCTCTGATGGCGTCCACCTTCAAAGGCAGTCTTAAAGAATACATCAAGTATTTTTTCGGCTGGTTTTTTGTTTAAAAAACGTCCAGGTAATACAATTACATTTGCATCATTATGTTGGCGTATGAGTTCACTTATTTCCGGTGACCAAACCAAGCCGGCACGAACACCCTGATGCTTGTTCAATGTAATAGCCATACCTTCACCACTTCCGCAGATACCAATGCCTGGATATACTTCTCCGCTTTCAATTCCTTCAGCCAAAGGATGTGCGAAATCGGGGTAATCACAGCTCATGTCACTATACGTGCCATAATCTTTATACTGATAGCCATGGTCTTCCAAATATTGGATGACAAACTTTTTTAACGGAAAGCCTGCATGATCGCATGCTAGTCCTACAGTCTTGATGTCCATAATTATTCCTCCATAAATAATTTAACCTGTTTGTATACGTTTTCGGCTGTATATCCGAGTTTTTCATCCAATACTTTATATGGTGCTGAGAATCCGAAGCTTGGCATTCCAAATACTTTACCATTGGCACCTACCAAACCTTCCAATGTTACAGGCAGACCTGCTGTCATGCCAAATATTTTGGCGTTTTTAGGAAGTATGCTTTCTTGGTATTCTTTGCTTTGATTGCGGAAGAGACCTTCACTAGGAACGCTTACGATGCGGATCTTTATTCCGTCTTTACGGAGAAGTTCTGCACCGGCAACCAATGTTGATACTTCAGAACCGTCAGCTAAGAGTATTACATCGAAGTCTTCATCTGAACCTGCAACAACATATGCTCCCTTGCGTGCCTGTTCGTAGTCATTTCCAGCCGGAAGTTTTGCGATGTTTTGGCGTGAGAATATAAGTGCTGTAGGCGTTTCCATATTTTCCATGGCCATAGCCCAACATACTGTTGTTTCATCTGCGTCAGCAGGACGGAAGACTCTTACGCTGTCTTTTCCATGATGGTTCTTGAGTTTTTCCATCAGTCTGATTTGTGCTTCCTGCTCAACAGGTTCGTGTGTAGGTCCGTCTTCACCTACTCTGAATGCATCGTGTGTCCAAATAAATTTGATTGGCACTTCCATTAATGCTGCCATACGTACAGCAGGTTTCATGTAATCAGAGAATACGAAGAATGTTCCACATGCAGGAATTACGCCGCCATGGAGATACATACCGATACACATGCATGCCATTGTGAGTTCGCTTACACCAGCCTGGAAGAAAGCTCCGCTGAAATCATCTCTTACCATTGATGATGTCTTTTTCAAGAAACCGTCAGTCTTGTCGCTATTTGACAAATCGGCAGATGAACAGATCATATTAGGAACTTGTTCTGCAAGTACACCAAGGCATGCGGCAGATGCAGCACGTGTTGCCGATCCTTCTTTCTGAACAACATCACTCCAATCTACTTTAGGAGCATTGCCGCTGAACCATTCTTTCATCTGTGCAGCTTTTTCAGGATTTGCTTTTGCCCATGCTTCTTCTTCAGCATGACGTTTTGCTACAATTTGCTTTAATTCTTCTTTGCGTCTTGCATATAATTCCTGTACTTCGGGGAATATCTGGAATGGGTTTTCAGGATCACCTCCAAGGTTCTTTATTGTATTTACATATGCATTTCCGCCAAGAGGTGCACCATGTGTCTTGATACTGTGCTCATAGCTTGTGCCGTCCTCTTTAAGTGCACCTTTACCCATTACGGTTTTTCCGATGATGAGGGTTGGGCGGTGTTCTTCTTTTTGTGCCTGTTTTAGGGCCTCACGTATTTCGTCAACGTCATTTCCGTTTATTTTAATTACGTTCCATCCCCAAGATTTGTATTTCGCTTCAGTGTCTTCGTTCATAACAACACCACATTCTGTTGAAAGCTGGATGTCATTTGAATCATAGAACATAATAAGATTGTTCAGACCAAGTGTACCTGCAAGACGGCCTGTACCTTGTGAAATCTCTTCTTCTATACCACCATCAGAAATATATGCATATATTTTGTGCTGCATAACTTCTTTTCCAAGACGTGCTTCCAAAAATTTTTCTGCAACAGCGGCACCGGCAGCAAAAGTATGTCCTTGACCAAGAGGACCAGATGTGTTTTCTATACCGCGCTTAACGTCTCTTTCAGGATGTCCAGGAGTTGGTGAATCCCATTGACGGAACATGGCTAGTTCTTCCAATGTGAATTTCCCTTGCAGGCATAATGCGCTGTATAGCATCGGAGACATGTGTCCTGGATCGAGATAAAAACGGTCTCTGCCTTCCCATGATGGATTTTCAGGATCGTATACTAAAAACTCTGAGAATAGTACATTGATAAAGTCTGAACCTCCCATGGCACCTCCGGGGTGTCCTGAGTTTGCTTTTTCTACCATAGATGCAGCGAGAATACGTATGTTGTCTGCTGCTTTGTTCATTAATTTTTTATCGTTCATTATATTTAGTATTAAATTTGATGATTTTCGGGTTATATCTAATAATTTGAAATTATCTTACTTATTACATGCAAAGATAGTTAAATCTTATGATAAAACAAAAGAAAAAGACGTTTAAACTTCAATAAAGTTAATAATGATTTTATCCGCTTTTCTGCAATTGTTTTTATAAGATGATGCCTTATTGTTTATGGTTGCTATTTGCGTTTAATGATAAATGTCTGTTGGTTTTATTTTCATTAATTTACTCAATACGAAATGTGGCATTTGGGCTTGCGATATGATATGTTTTATCATCTAAAAGATGACCGTTTGACTTCTAAAAGGAGTCTGTTTAAAATGTCACAATGAAAGTGGCGTTAATGTCTGAGTGACAGACACTAACGCCATCTTAGACCCTAGAATAGCTCTTTTTCTGTAAATTGTCCGAGTTTTAGATATTTTTTGTATATATCCTCGTATGCTTTTACATTTTCAGGCTGTGGAATATATTCTTTAGAGAATCCGCTATTCATGTTTTCTATTGCATCTTCAACTTTCTCATATATTCCTGCTGCTGTTGCTGCAAACATTGCGGCTCCTAATGCGCATGCTTGGTCTGTATTGCAAACTTTTATTGGCTTATTGATGACATCACACATTGTCTGCATTACAAATGGTGATTTAAGCGCGATGCCTCCAATGCCTATGACATTGTCGATTACTATTCCTTCGCTTTCAAATCTGTCAACAATAGCTTTTGTTCCATATGCTGTGGCTTCTACTAATGCGCGGAAAACTTGTGGGGCATTTGAGCCTAGAGTGAATCCGGCAATTGTTCCTTTTAGTAACTGGTTCGCATCCGGAGTGCGTCGTCCGTTTATCCAGTCTGTTGCGATCATCGTGCTTTCGCAGACAGGTATTTTTTCTGCTTCTTCGGTTAGTTTGACGATAATTTTATCGCAAGTTTTTTCAACAATATTGTCAATTTCTTCTTTAGATAATTTATCGCCGATTGTTTGAGGCAGGATTTCTCTTACGGGGAATTCAAGTATTCTTCTGAACATGGCATAGACATCGCCAAAACTTGACTGACCTGCTTCAAGGCCAACCATTCCGGGAATTACGCTGCCATCAACTTGTCCACAGATACCTTTTATGCATTTTGTACCGATTTCATCATATGATGCAACCATAACGTCGCATGTTGATGTTCCTATTACACGTACAAGCGTATGAGGAGTAACTCCGGCGCCAACAGCACCCATATGACAATCGTATGCGCCTCCGGCAACAACAACATCTTCATTAAGTCCTAGACGCTCCGCCCATTCTTTGCATAGATGTCCGACTGGTTTGTCTGCAGTTTCTGTCTCCTCGAACAGTCGGGCACGGAATCCGGCAAGTTTAGGCTCTAATGAAACAAGAAAATCTTCAGAAGGAAGACCTCCCCATTCTTTATGCCACATTGCCTTATGGCCACATGCACAGCGGCTGCGGACAATGTCTTTTGATTTATTTACACCGGTCAGTACAGCTGGCAGCCATTCACAATATTCAACTATTGAATATGCCTTCTGAGCAACCTTGCTGTCTTCACGTATGATATGCATCGCTTTAGCCCAGAACCATTCAGCAGAATATATGCCACCTTCATATTTAGCATAGTTTATTTCTGACTTTGCACATGCTAAGTTTATCTCTTCAGCTTCTTTTACTGCAGTATGGTCTTTCCATAATACAAACATTGCATTTGGATTGTCCTCAAATTCTGGCAGCATTGCCAATGGAGTGCCAGTCTCGTCTGTGAAGGCAGGTGTTGATCCTGTTGTGTCAAAGGCAATTCCGACAACATTCTTGGCAACTTCTTGTGGACATTGGCTTAAAGCATCTTTTACCGTGCCTTCCAGCACCTCAAGGTAATCCTTGGGATGCTGGCGCCATTGGTTCGTTTTAGGGTTGCAATATAATCCTTGTTTCCATCGTGGATAATATTGTACGCTGGTTGCTAATATTTCACCCGTTGTAGCATTTACAACTAAAGCCCTGGCTGAATCACTTCCGTAATCAAGGCCTATAACGTATTTTGTCATAAAACTACAGCAAAGCTTTGTTCAACATGTAATAAACTTCATTGAAGCGCAGTTCTTTACGGAACTCATCAACCTTTGTATTTTCATTGATGAATACACACTCTATTCCTGCTATTTCAGCATAATCCTGCCAATATTCTTCAGTAAGATCGTATGAGAAACAGCTGTGATGTGTACCTCCTGCGTATATCCAACATCCTGCTCCAACTTCAAAGTTGGGTTGAGGAATCCAAAGTGCTGATGCAACGGGGAGTTTAGGCAATGCCTTAGGTTCGATGCATTTTACATCGTTTACAATCATTCTGAAGCGGTTGCCGAGATCTACTACAGTTGCAGTAACACCAGTTCCTACTTTTGAAGTAAATACAAGACGGGCGGTCTGGCTCTTTCTTACTCCTATGCCAAGGAAATGAACTTCAAGTCGTGGCTTTGATGCAGCAATCAGAGGTGATACTTCCAGCATGTGTGACTGCAGGATAGAACTCTGTTCACCGTTAAAGTTGAGCGTATAGTCTTCGAGGAACGAACAGCCGTTAGGCATGCCTTGTGTCATGACCCAAATGCTGCGGTATAATGCTGCTGACTTCCAGTCGCCTTCTGCGCCAAAGCCATATCCTTCAGCCATGAGTCTCTGTGAGGCGAGTCCAGGAATCTGGTCGAAGCCCATTCCGCTTTTTTCTACGTCTACGTCACCAAGGTCGTCAAAGTTTGTTGTGAAGCCTTTTGCGCCTTTGGCTTTCAGTATGGCACGTAAAGCGAGTTCTGCTTTTGCGGCATTCCATACTTTCTTATATGCTTCGCTTGTCTTATCCTCAAGTGAACTGTCATGGTCGTATTCATTGAAATATGTAGCAACCAGATTGTCAACATCAGCGTCCTTTATTTCTTTAAAATAGCTAAGTACTTCGCTGAATGGACAATAATCTACATGATAGCCCAAAACCTGTTCTGCTGCAACCTTGTCGCCGTCAGTAACAGCTACATTATTCATCTGGTCGCCGAAACGCAGGATTAACATGTCTTGTGCATCTGCCCATGCTGCACATACACGTTCCCATACAGCAATATGGTCCTGTGTCTTTTCTTCTTTCCAGTATCCAACTACAAGTTTTCTCCTTATGCGCATACGTGATATTATGTGACCGAACTCTCTGTCTCCGTGAGCACTCTGGTTGAGGTTCATGAAGTCCATGTCGATAGAATCCCATGGAATTTCGGCATTATATTGTGTATGCAAGTGGAGTAGTGGCTTGTGAAGTATCTGAAGTCCATGTATCCACATCTTGGCAGGAGAGAATGTGTGCATCCATGTTATTACACCGATACATTTTTTCTCATTGTTGGCAGCTGCGAAGAGTTCTGAAACTTCTTTGCTGCTATTTGCGGTTCCCTTATATACCACTTTAATTGGAAGTCTTCCTGAATTGTTCAGTCCGGCAACCATTTCTTTTGAATGTCCGTCAACTTGTTTAACTGCATCACCTCCGTATAGAAGCTGAGCACCTGTTATAAACCAAATTTCGTAATTTTCGAATGCTTTTATCATAGTTGTAATTATTTTTATGTTATTAAATTTTATTTCTTTTGTCCGTAATATGCGTTTGGTCCTTGTTTCCTGCTGAAATGTTTTTCAACGAGGAGAGGATTCATTGTTGTATCTGGGTTAACCATGAAAGAAATAAATGCCATCTTGGCAACTTCTTCCATCACAACGGCATTATATACAGCGTTGTCTGGGTCTGTTCCCCATGAGAATGGTCCATGGTTCTTAACCAATACCCCTGGAGTGTGTACATAGTTGATTCCTTTGAAGCGTTCTACAATGACATTGCCTGTTTCTTTTTCATACTCGCCCATCTGATTTTCTGTCATATCTTTTGTACATGGTATGGCATCGTGGAAATAATCTGCATGTGTGGTGCCGATATTTGGAATGTCTTTGCCTGCCTGTGCCCATGCCGTAGCATATGTAGAGTGGGTGTGTACAATGCCTCCGATTTCGGGAAATGAGCGATACAAGACCAAGTGTGTCGGTGTATCTGATGAAGGATTGAGATCTCCTTCAACAACTTTTCCTGTAGCGAGGTCTACAACCACCATGTCAGATGCCTTCATATCGTCATAGCTTACGCCTGAGGGCTTTATTACAACAAGCCCTTTTTCGCGGTCTATTCCAGATACATTTCCCCATGTAAATATTACCAAGTTATGTTTAACAAGGTCAAGATTGGCCTTAAAAACTTTTTCTTTTAATTCTTCAAGCATAATTCTTATAATTTAAATGTCGAATCTTCCATGTATGCATCATTATTAAAACGATACAAGGCAGCTCCTCGTTTAGATGTAATTTTGTCAATTAAATCGGTCTTTTCAATGAAATCGATTGTCTTTATACGTTTTCTGAAGTTACGTTTGTCGATAGCCTCTCCTAAGATAGCCTCGTATACATGTTGCAACTGCGTTAAAGTGAACAGTTCGGGCAATAGGTTGAAGCTTAGCGGCTCAGATGAAATTCTTCTTCTAAGCAATGATATGGCTTTTTTTACCATATCATTGTGGTCAGAATATAGTTTGGGCAGTTCTTCAAGATTAACCCATTCTGTCTGATGGTTTTCTTGAAGAGTCTTGTCGTAATCCTTAACGTTTATCAGGGCGCAATATGCTATTGATATAACTCTTTCACCTGGATCACGGTCAACAGCTCCGAATGCTCCTACCTGTTTCATGTATAAGCCTGTAAGACCTGTCAGTTCATACAATACTCTATTTGCTGCTTCATCCAGCGTTTCGTTTTCTCCAACAAATCCGCCATAAAGAGACCATTCGTTCCTTCCTGGGTCCATTTGGCGTTTTCCTATCAGCAGTTTTAGCTTATTGCTTTCGAAACCGAAAACGATACAGTCTACTGATACAAAAAATTTTGAATGTTCGTTATAATAAATTGTCATATGCTCTAAGTTATTTCGTTATTACCAGAAGTAAATGTAGAATGCCACTGTAATCGCTAATATGATGATGCTATGTATTACATCCCAATGATTCCAGCTTGCACGTGATTCAGCTTTTTGTTCTGGTGTTGCAGTGCCAAATACGAGTCCTTTGATTTTCTCTTCAGATGGAGCTTCTGTACACAAGCTTACGATGACGACAACCAGGCAGCAGAAAATCAGCATTACACCACAGAAATAGAGCCAGTTGAAGTCGTAGAATACTGCTTTAAACCAATTATCTGTTGCGTCTGTTGTATTGCTATAGTAAACCTTTGCACCTAATCTTGTAAGACCTATAATTATTCCAGACAGAAGTCCCCACATGCCTCCTTTTGCTGTTGTTCTTTTCCAGCATATACCTAACAAGAATGCTGCTGCTATGCCGGGAGCAAGTACGCTTTGTACATCTTGCAGGTAGTTATACAATACATTGCCGACGCTTCTCATTATTGGTATCCACAGAATTCCAAGAATTACAATTACCACAGTTGCCATTTGGCCAATTCTCACGAGAGATTTTTCTGAAGTGTTCGGGCGTAGACGTTTATAGAAGTCGATGGTGAAAAGCATGGCAGATGAGTTAAACAATGATGCCAGTGAACTCATGAGGGCGGCTAGAATACCGCATACGACCAAACCTTTCACTCCTGCAGGCAGAATTTTTGCTACCAATGTCGGGAAGGCAGCATCACTGATAGTTACTCCATTTGCATCAACCGGCAGGAAAGCACCGCCTGATTTTACGTTCAATGCGTATGCGATCATTCCTGGAATAAGGAAGATGAATACAGGAAGTAGCTTTAGGTAAGCACCAAAGATTGTTCCGCGACGTGCCTCTCTTTCATTTTTTCCGGAAAGAACACGCTGTACGATGTACTGGTCTGTACACCAATACCAAAATCCGATAACAGCAGAGCCGACTAATGCTCCAAGCCAAGGATAATCAGGGTCTTTCAGATTGCGCATCAAATCTGTCATGTGATCTCCATATTCGTTAACAGGCTGTATAGAACATATCTGTAGTACTTGGTCCCAGCCGCCAACTGCTTTCAGGCCTAATACTAAGATTATGAGTGAGCCTAATAATAGGATAGGAGTTTGCAGTACAGATGTGTACAACACGCTTTTCATTCCGCCGAAAATAGTGTATAGAGCTGTTATTAATACCAGTCCAATTGCTGCAATCCAGAAAAAGTCAATGCCCCATAGCTCTTTAATGCCGAATACTTGTTGGAAAACAAGTCCTCCTGCGTATACCGTAACAGCAACTTTAGTCAAGACATAGCTTATGAGTGATATTACAGATAAAATAGTGCGGCTTTCTTTATTATAACGTTTTTCCAGGAACTCAGGCATTGTGTATACCATACTTCTTGTGTAAAAAGGTACAAACACCCATCCAAGAATAAGAATCATCCAACCTTGAATTTCCCAATGTGCCATCGCCATTCCTGAAGATGCTCCGGCTCCGGCAAGTCCGATCAGATGTTCTGAACCAATGTTTGAGGCAAAGATAGATGCACCAATGGCTATCCATGTTGCGTCTCGGCCTCCAAGAAAATAGTCAGCCGAGTCATTGTTTTTTTGATTGATGACCCATACAACTATACCAATCAGTGCCAGGCAAAAGACACCAATTACAATCCAGTCTAATAGTTCCATTTTTTTTGATTAAAATTTTAATAGGTTAATAGTTATTTATTTAATGCTGAATTTGAATATGCAGTGTGAATAGTATTTTTCACCAGGTTTCAAGTTTGCTGTCGGCCATCCTTTTTTGTTTGGAGTGTCCGGATACTTTTGTGTTTCGAGGCAGCATGCTGCACGTTTGTTGTATGCAATGCCCTTTTTCCCGTTAATCTTTCCGTTTAAGAAATTACCTGTATATACCTGAATGCCAGGCTCATTCGTGTAGACTTCAAGCATAATACCTGTCAAGGGAGAATATAGGCTCGCTGCTACTTTGGTATCATCACCTTTACCGTCTTTATATGTATTTAAACACCAGTTATGGTCAAAGCCATTGGCATTCTTTATCTGATCAAATTTGAAATTATTGACATCCTTTCCAATTGCAGTAGGCTTCCTAAAATCCATAGGGGTATTATCTACTTTAGCAATTTCACCCGTTGTCATGTATGTTGAGTCAGAAGGGGTATAATTGTCTGCGTTTATGTACAGAATGCAATTCTCTATATCCTTGGTTGGGTCTCCGTTAAGATTAAAGTATGAATGGTTGGTCATATTAATAACGGTTTCTTTGTCTGTTGTTGCTGTATATGTTATGTCCAGACTGTTATTGCTTCTCAATACATATGAAACAGTAGCGGTTACATTTCCGGGGAAATTGTTATCTCCATCTTTAGACAACATTGTTAGTTCTAGTGTCGAGTCATTAGGTTGCTTGGCATCATATACCTGATATTGCCATCCGGATGGGCCTCCATGCAGGCAATGTCCATAATTGTTTGTCGGTAGCTGTATGTTTTTTCCTGCTATTTGTAATTTACCTTTATTTATTCTGTTGGCATATCTTCCAATTGCAGCTCCGAAATCACTTGGACTGTTTACTGAGTCTGCATATTGTGCTATATTGTCATATCCAAGAACAACATCTGTTTGTTTGCCGTTTTTATCAGGAACAACAAGTGATACAATTCTTCCACCAAAGTTCGTTATACATACTTCCATACCATTTTTGTTGTTTAGGGTATAGAGTTTTACGGCTTTTTGATTTATAGTTGTATCAAAAGCAGCTTCAGACAATCCTGAGATTGTGCTTACGTTGCTGCCGTTTTTAACCCCGCATGCGGATAATAAACAACATGCAAGGCCTAAATTTAAGATGTTAAATTTAATGTTCTTCATGATTTTATATTTTAGATTGTTATTGGGTGTAAAATTACATTATATTCTTTAGATGCCAAAATATATTAGTCTGTGTTTTTATTTTAATGCTGTTTTTTTGCAAATTTTATCATTTCGCTGCTTTTTGTGTGAATTTTTAAGAGATAAATTTCTCTTATGTAAAACTATTTATGTAGTATGGGTGGGTTTGGGATTTTCTTTTTGTCATATGTCGAATTGTTTTCTTGCTTCTTTTAATTTAATGGGTTGAATATAATGTATGTGAGGCTGAATACAATGTATCTTAATATATTGTTACATAATGATATTTCAGGTATGAGCCGTTTTAATGTATGCAGAGGTGTTGTACTGCTTATATAAATCACTTGTTTACGTACAAAAAGTCTATTACTTTTGCATTAAAAACAATA
>ERZ780005.258-NODE-258-length-11047-cov-3.70474_pt1 | contig 11047 bp, 4 predicted proteins | sample MGYA00511874_ERZ780005 | MGnify/ENA primary metagenome ERZ780005 (study PRJEB29588, sample SAMEA2150310) | human gut metagenome | biome: human gut; feature: human-associated habitat; material: faeces | place: Denmark | collected 2008/2010 ...
ACACCCCGCCGAATGCCGCGATATTGTCATGGACCCATCTGAGGGCCGCAATCTGGTCATACAGGCCATAATTGCCCGAACCGTGTCCGCCGTTTTCCTCATCCAGAAGAGGATGCGCCAGAAAACCGCACATTCCGAGACGATAGTTGAGAGTCACGAGAATCACGCCTTTGGAAGCGTATGCTTCTCCCCCGAACTCGATTTCATGACCATAGCCGTTCATATAGGCGCCGCCATGAATCCACACCATCACCGGCATTTTCTTGCGGGATGAAGATGTCCACACATTCAGGTAAAGACAGTCCTCACTCATCTCAGGGGCACCGCCCTGATAGAACTCCTTCCAGTAGAAGCTTCCCTCGGCAGAACCGCCCTGAAGGGATGCCGGACCGAATTTATCACAGTCCCGGACACCTTTCCAGGATTTTGCAGGCTGCGGCTGTTTCCATCTGAGGTCACCGACAGGAGGTGCAGCATAAGGAATACCCTTATAGACATTGACCCCGTTCTCGACGACTCCGGAAACTTTGCCGGAAGCAGTCTTCACTATTGGAGCCTGCGCCGCCGCCGACACAGTCATAAGCAGCGCAATTCCAAACAAACCTAATTTCATCATAAGCCAAGTTCTCCTACATATTCCGCGAAGATGTCATCGTTCTTCACTGTGATTGTATATGTGGTTCCTTTCTTGGAAACGGTAATATCACCTGATTCGATGTGGACTCCGGTCGCGGCGTCATTGGCCACTGTGAACCAGCATGTTCCCCAGTTGGTGAAAGTCGTGCCCCACATCTCCGTATCATAGCCCATCACATAATTGCCGGACTTGGCCTCGCCATTGGCTGCAGGAGTATAGGTACCTTCATGCAAAGTGGCATCGCTGCTGACAAAGTCGATGGAAATGTAGTTTCCGTTTCCGCCGATTGTCACGCCATATTCACCCGGAGTCGCTGTAATACCGGAAGTACCGGCCTTGACAGTGATGATATTGGAGCCGTCAGCCTGAGGCTGGGCGGAAGCCGAAAGGAGAGCAGGAAGCCTCAACGCCTCGATTACCGGTTCGTAAACGATTTCGCCCTTGAAATGGATCTTGATCACTTTGGAATCCGTCAATGTCAATGCTGCCTTGAATTCATAATTGTCGTCAGCCTTGGACACTTTCAGGTCTCCGCTCTTCACCTTCACGGCACTGCCGCCCTTCGGAGTCCAGGAAGTATTGAAATACGTTCCGTCAGTACCGGCAGACTCAGAGAAAGTATAGGTTTTCGGCACAAGGAAATACTTGTCAGCCGTAAAATTGGCGTCGAACGTTCCCTCAGCACATTCAAGCTTGACGGCAAACGTACGCAGTCCGCTCTCGAGTTTTTCCTCACTTTCCCGCAACCGTCGCGAACTCAAGGTTCTGCGGCACCGGATATGTCCCTGCCAATGGATCAATAGCACTTTCATCGCATCCGAAAGCAGCCAGACATGCAAATGCTAGTATCAAATATTTTTTCATGATATGTCAATTTACCAGTTAGGGTTCTGTTTCACATTAGGATTCAATGTAACCTCAGTCTCAGGGAAAGGAAGAAGTTCATGTTTGCCTGTCTTGTAGCCGTACAGGGACTTGTTGTAAACTTCCCATCTGGTCGTTCCATTGGAGGCAAACCAAGGAATCTGTTTGCCCTGGTCCTTAAGCCTGTCAGCAGCAATTCCCCATCTCTGCATATCCTGGAAACGCACACCCTCACCGCAAAGTTCAAGACGTTTCTCTGTCATGACGTCATCCATGGTCACAGAACTGAGTTCAGAAAGATGGGCACGGGTCCTGACAGCATTCAGATAATTGGTTGCCTTTGCCTTGTCTCCGCCTTTCACATGAGCCTCGGCAGCAAGAAGGAGGACCTCAGCATATCTCATATAACGATAGTTGTTATGAGATGAGAAAAATCCACCGAGAATCATCTCATCGGCGAGGACTCTGTTCTTCCACCAGAAATATCCCTCATGGTCATACATTTCCTTGCCGTCCAGAATCTTGTCGCCCTGTGCAAGAAGTTTATCGAAAGACTTCATGGTGGCGTTCAGACGATATCCGTCCTTGCCCTCAACAGCCACGAAAGCATCATACAGATCCTTCTTAGGATTACAGAAGCCCCAGCAATTAGGATAAACACCTGAAGCAATGCTCATACGGTCACCTCTCCATCCCACCATTGCAGAAAAAAAAGACCAGTTGGTCATGGCATTGTTAGGGTCATTGAGACGATTGATCTCGAAGAGAGACTCGCAGTTGTTCTCGGCATTGTACATGAGAATATCAGCATAATCTCCGCGATACAGGTCATACTTGCCGTCATCTATCATATCGTCCAGAATGGTGCAGGCATCAGACCATTTCTGCTGGAAGACATAAGCCTTTCCGAGCAGGGCCTTTGCGAACTGAAGCTTCACACGGTATGAAGAATTGTCATTGACACCGGACTTCTCCTCGAGTGAGCCGGAAGCGATGGCGTCCTTGAGATCGGTCTCGACGAGACTCCACAGAGCCTCAGGATCTCCGTTAGGCTGCTTGTACTCAGACGGTTCGAGCGGCTTGTCCACAAGCGGCGGAGTTCCCCAAAGGGAGATGAGGTCAATGTAAATATATGCCCTGAACACCCTTGCCTCCGCACGTGCTCTCTTCTGAATCGGACTCCCGTCAGGAACATATTTCAAGACAATGTTACTAAGATAAAGCACCTCATAATAATTCTTGAACAAGTCTCTGATTATAGGATGGTCCGCACTGAAAGTGAACTCGTTGAGTTTCTCAAAGTCGGCGTTGTCACCGCGTCCGCCGCCTCCGCACCAGAAGTCATCCGACAAGAGGTTCTTCACGAAATAGTAGTTGTAATAGATGCCCGCGAACTTGGCATACACAGCCGTAATGGCTTCCTCTGCCTCCTCATCCGTCTTATAGAAAGTTTCCGGAGAAGTGGCTCCGTGCTGGTCGATATCAAGCAGGCCGCTGCATGAGCAGAACAGGCCGGAAATCACCAGCAGGCTTATCAATATTTTTCCTATATGTTTCATTGTCAAATACATTAGAAGTTAAGATTAAGTCCGAATACGACTTTCCTTGCTGACGGATAATAACCCTTGTCGAGTCCTGTTGCGCTTCCCACACCTGTAACCTCAGGATCGAATCCCGGATAAGAGGTGAATGTAAAGAAGTCGTCCAGAGAGCAGTAGATTCTGAAAGAATTGATGCCGATCTTGTTCAGGAATGACTTAGGAAGAGAATATCCCACCTGAATCTGCTTGATCTTGAAATAAGAACCGTCGAATACCATTCCGTCACTGAGCCAGTACTTGTCAATGTCAGTAGCGCCCGGTCTAGGTCTGGAAGCGTTCTTGTTGGAAGGAGTCCATCTGTCGGTATAGAGGAACTTCATCTTGTTCGCCTGGAGACGGTCTCCACGGTTGCTGCAGTTGAAGATATCATTTCCCTGTGAACCTGTTCCGAACACTGTAAGGTCAAATCCCTTATATGCGGCATTGAGAGTGACACCATAGGTGAAGTCCGGAATACCGCTTCCGATCATCATCTTGTCGGAATCATTGATAGTTCCGTTCTGGTCGACGTCCACAAATACAGGATCTCCACTTTCAGCATCGATATGGTCCACCTTGTATCCTCTGAAATACCATGCAGGATAACCTTTCTCGAATACGGTCATACCGGTTGCAGTATGGAAACTTGCCCCATTGATGCGGTCGAGTGACTCATGGATATATGTCACCTTATTCTTGAGTGTAGCGAGGTTTCCTCTGATTCCGTAGCTGAAATCACCGATATTGTCTTTCCATCCGAGTTCAAGTTCAACACCCTTGTTTTCAATGTTGCCCGCATTGACAGGAGAAGCAGTGTTTCCGACGATTGTCGAAGGAGTGATGCCAGTCACAATCAGGTCCTTGGTCTTCTTGGAGAACCAGTCTGCGGTGAACGAGAGCCTGTCATTGAAAAATCTCGCGTCGATACCGAGGTCGAGCTGCTCTGAAGTCTCCCATTTGAGTTCGTTGTTACCTGTAGAAGACGGCATTGAGCCAATCTGATACTGAAGCTCGTTGGTATAAGGATAAGACATGCCGGATGAAATGGATGAAAGGTATGAGTATGAGCCAAGGCTTGAGGTCGTACCGTTCTGTCCCCAGCTGCCACGCAGTTTCAAGTGCGAGAGCCAAGTCTTCGCATTCTGCATGAAGTTTTCCTGAGAGATTGTCCATCCCAAGGATGCTGCAGGGAAGTATCCCCATCTCTTGGTAATCGGAAGAACTGATGAGTCTGCCGCATCGGCACGAAGAGAGAACTGTGCCATATATTTTCCGGCGTAGTCATAATTCAGACGGCCGAAATATGCGAGTTTCCTGCCGATAATTTCCTCACCGCCGGAAATTGATTTCACGGCAGTTGCAGTAGCATAAGCGAAATAAGCATAACGTGGGTCATCTTTCTTGAAACCGAAATCGCCGTCACCGCCTGTAACGTTTCCGCTCACAGAGAATGAAGAATTGTCGATATAAGATGTTCCGAGCATCGCATTCAAGTTATGCTTTCCGAAACTGTGCATGTAGTTCACGAAGTTCTCCCACTGGAGATAAATAGGGGTGGAAGCACTGGCATTGACAGACATGTAACTCTGATTTATTGTGGTATTCACATAAAAATCATTGTTTACAGTATAGCTCTTGGCAGCAGAAAGACGATATCCCAGACGGGAAGTGATGACAAGTCCCTTCACCGGCTTGAGATTGGCATAAATGACGCCATTGATATTGTATCCGCTGTTCGTGGAATTGCTCTTGTCCCTCATGATATAAGGGTTATAGTTGTCTGTCTCCTGGAAAGCAGATGTGGAATAATAGTTCCCATCCTTATCCTTGAGATACGTCTTTCCCGCATTGACCATAGCCTGCATGTGCTCAGGAAGATTGTCCGGAGAATATTTCACAGGAGTCAGAGGGTCGAGCATGATGACAGATGAAAGCAAGCTTCCATATTCAGAGCCCTCGGCAACCGCCTTGCGTTTGTAGTATTCAATCTGATTGTTGGTTCCCACCTGGAGCCATTTCTTGATGTTATAATCGGCATTGATGGTAGCCGTGAGACGCTTGTAAGTATCGGCATCGCCGACAACATAACCGTTATTGTCGAGATAAGTCAATGACAGATAATAGGTTCCCTTGTCGTTTCCGCCCTGGAACGCGAGATTGTGCTTCTGCATTCTGGATGGCTCGAACGCAACCTTTGACCAGTCGGTATTTGTCTTGAAATCCCAGTCAGCATTGACCTTGTCCATTGAAAGATAGTTCGCCTCGGTCATATAGCCGATATACTGCTCGGCATTCATGACCTTCGGAACATTGGCGATATTCTGGATGGACAACTGGAAATCATAAGTGACGGTTCCCTGTCCCGCCTTACCTTTCTTGGTCGTGATGAGGATGACTCCGTTACCGGCCGCCGCGCCGTAAATCGCAGCAGAAGCAGCATCCTTGAGAACCTCCATCGACTCAATGTCATTAGGGTCAATGCCGCCGATATCGCTGGCGATACGTCCGTCCACAACATAGAGAGGATCGCACGAACCATTGGAGTTGATACCGCGGATACGCACAGTAGGAGATGCTCCCGGAGATGCGGAAGACTGGAAAATCTGTACTCCGGCAGTCTTACCCTGAAGAGCCTGCTCAGGTCTGGTGATTGTACGGTTCTGCATATCCTCAGTCTTGACCTGAGAAATGGCACCGGTCACAGAACTTTTCTTCTGCACGCCATAACCGACAACGACCACCTCATCGAGAAGTTTCTGGTCCTCTTCGAGCACGATGTCAATGACACCGGCCACGGCCTGTCTTTCCTGAGAGGTAAATCCGATGCTGGAGAATACAATCACGGCACCTTCCGGGACACTGATGGAATATTTGCCGTCAATGTCAGTGATGGCGCCGTTGCGGGTTCCCTTTTCGAACACGCTTGCCCCAATCATAGGAGAATTTTGCTTGTCTGTCACCGTTCCTGTCACCTTTACCATGTTCTGCGCAAACAGGACATTGCAAAAGAAACACAGGCTCATCAGCGACAAAATGATTCTACTGATAGTTGGTTGTTTCATAATACGTTTTATTGGTTACAGTTTTTACTTGAACTTTCAGTTTACATATATTATATGGTATGGCATTCCCTCAAATGCCGATGCAAAGTTAGCCACGATAAAAATCAAACGTTTTGCATTATGTATTTAGTAAGTTGTTTTTCCATACATTTCGGCATGTCAATCCGTTCAAAAATTTGGCTATTTGTTCATAAACACCCACTCAAACGCATTGGGCAGCAGCGACAGAGCCTCCGCATCGAAAAAAAAGAGTATCTTTGGGGAACACTAAAACAAAACTGGAAATGAGAAATATCTTTTTGCTTGCAATACTGGCGATATTCATATCCTGCGGGACCTCAGAACCGCAGACTTCCAAGCAGGAATACGAGCCGACAATATCATACGATATCTCCAACCAGCAGATCAATGATTTCGAAGAGGACAAGGACGGACATATCTGGATCGCGACTTTCCGCGGGCTGAACAAATATACCGGCCACGAGTACAGACAATATTTCCACACCAATGCTCCGGGCAGCATTTCCGACAGTCAGGTCAATGATATTTTCCGGGATTCAAAAGGGCAGCTATGGTTTGCCACCATCAACGGACTGTGCAGATACACCGATCAGGACACATTCGAGAAAATAACATTGCCGGACAATAGACACAACGTAAACAAAATCACAGAATCGGCTGACGGCAGACTTCTGGTCATGGCCTACCCGAAATTGTATTCATATGATCCGGAAACAGGAGAGATTTCCACTGCCATAGAAGATCTGGACCCGGTCAAGACATTGGCACTTAAATGGTATCCCGACGGCAAGGGCAATCTATGGATAACTGACACGCGACAGCTCAGATGCTACAATCTTAGAAACTTCCACCTGGACACTGTCATTGACATGCAAGGATGGCAACAGTGCGTCGGACTGGTGGACAACTGCCTCTGGATATCCTCCGAATCGAAAATTCAAGCATTCAATATCATTGACAAGGAATTCACCAGTCTTTCTCCTGCATTGACGAGAAACAAGAAATTCATGTCGGCAGACATTGTTTACGCACATGGATACGAGGACAGCAACATAATATTCTGTACATCTTCCGGCGGGATGTTCTACTACGACAAACTGAATGACCTCCTTACCCACAGCTCGGAATCCGGATTTCCTTTTGACGCACCTGCATTCATAGTTAACACGATGTTCACCGATTCGAACAAGAACCTGTGGATAGGCTCGAATGACCAGGGCTTCAAGACCATATACAACTACAAGGAAAGATTCAACGAAGACAATACCATCAGGTCAGCGTTTGCCGGAAAATCCGTAAAATCAGTGGTTTCTGACAAACAGGACAATTTGTGGGTTTCCACCAATCTCTACGGGATGTTCAAATATGACATGACATCAAAGAACATAGAAAAAATCAAGCATGTACACAGAGCAAGTAATCCGCTGGAATCAGACACTGTATATGGATCTTTCATTGACAGGGACGGCTTCCTGTGGACAATGGAAGTAGGGAAAGTGACGAAGATTTCGATAGCGGACGGCAGCATGACTCCGATTTCATCGTATAATGTCTTCATGCCGATGTCAATGTCACAAAGCGATGACGGGACAATCTGGATAGCCTCTGCCAGCCAGTACGTATCATACCTGCGCCCCGGCGACACCGAAGCCAAAAAACTGAAACTCTTCGAAGGATATTCATTCATCCCTTCAGTTTCCCGATATAACGACAAGTCAATGCTGGTGTGCGGATTCAGAAACAGAATGAAGCTTATCAATGTAGAGACACTGGAAATCAGCGATTTGCCTGTCAAGGAAGAAGAGTGGGAGGCTTGCCTAAAGACACCTCTTTTCATTCCGACTGATGCATATCAGGACACAAGAGGCAACATCTGGATAGGGACAGTATCCAACGGACTTCTCCGGTACAACAAACATGACGGGTCCATCATTCCCGTTCCGGGGGCCGCATGTACAGACATATCATCGATAGAAGAAGACAATAAAGGTTTACTTTGGATAAGCACCCTGTACGGATTGTCCAGACTCGATCCGAAGACATTGACCTATACCAATTACTTCGCGACTGACGGTCTGGGAGGGAACCAGTTCTATGACAGGGCTTCCTGCATACTGTCTGACGGACGTCTGGTATTCGGCGGAACTCACGGACTTACATTGTTCAACCCGGAATACAAGAGAGACACCACGAGGATTCCTATAGTTTTCGAAAACCTGAAAGTCCACAACAAGATAATGGTTCCCGGCAAAGGCAGTTGCATAGACAAAGTACTTTCCTGCTGCCCGGACATTCACCTGAACCACAAACAGAACAGTTTCAACATCTCGTTTTCAGCACTGGGCTATAGCGAACATGAAAGAATCTATTACAGTTACATGCTGGAGGGCTTCGACAACTATTGGATCGAATGCGGTCATAACCGCGAAGCCTATTATGCGAACCTGCCTGCCGGCAATTATGTATTCAAGGTACGCATCACGAGTAATGACAGCAGCATTGAACCTACTGAAAACTCCATCCGCGTATCTGTAAAACCTTCGCCATGGGCGTCCTGGTGGGCGTGGCTGATTTATCTGGCATTGGCAGGAGGCCTGTCAGCATGGATAATACACATCAGCCTGAGACTCCGCAGGGAGAGGAAAGCGACTGAGAAGGCAGAACGCGAAAAAGCTCAGGAACATCTTATCAATCAAATGAATATGAGTTTCTTCGCAAACATCTCACATGAATTCAGGACACCTCTCACCCTGATTTCCGGACCGGTATCGCAGCTGGCCGAATCTCCGGACATAAAGAGTTCCGACAGGAATCTTCTGATGATTGTACGCCGAAGTGTGGACAGGATGCTGAAACTGGTGAACCAGCTGATGGACTTCAACAAACTGGAGGAGGATACGCTCACTCTCCAGGTCGGCCTTACCGACGCCATCTCCATCATCTCCAAGAATCTGGATGTTTTCCGTTACAATCTGACGAACAAGAACATCACGCTTCAGACGAGCGGAATCGAAGACTCGTTCATAACATGGCTTGACGAGGACAAACTGGACAAGATCATAGGAAACCTCATGTCCAATGCCCTTAAATTCACGCCTGCCGGCGGCAAAATCGAGATCAGCTTCGATGTTGTCAATGCTGATGAACTTGTGCAGTCCTTCGGAAAAGAAGTCACGAAGTGGCACAAATACATAAAGATTTCCGTCATCAATTCCGGCTCTGACATTCCTGAGGACGAGATGGACAAGATTTTCGGAAGGTACTATCAGATAACGAATCAGCCGGCCGAAACCCACACTATGGGAACGGGAATCGGACTTTATTACTCCAGACGTCTGGCAATGCTGCACCATGGTTTTCTGAAGGCAATCCAGCCGGAACAGATGCACGGGGCCCAGTTCACACTAGTAATTCCTGCCGACGAGGCAGCCTATGCAGACGACACCAAGGTCAAGCGCAGTGTGGAGCAGCAAGAGGTATTCCCGCTGCCGGAAAGCAAGGAACCGGTATCAGTAATCGAGGATGAGAAGCAGACCGTAATGGTGATAGACGATGATACGGAAATCGCACTGTATCTCAAGACTTTGCTGTCTCCATATTACAAGGTCATCTGCAGATTCGATGCTGACAGTGCCATCAAGACGATGAAAGAAAATGCCCCGGACTGCATCCTGTGCGACGTGGTCATGCCGGGAAAAGACGGCTACACCCTCTGCTCGGAAGTGCGCGAAGACATGCAGCTGTGCCATCTTCCTATAATTCTCGTCACCGCAAATGCCGCAATGCAGAACCAGGTCAAGGGTCTCAACGTCGGGGCCAATGCCTATGTGACGAAGCCTTTCGACCCGGATTATCTCTTGGCCATGATACACTCGCAGATCCAGAATCAGGAAAATGTCCGCAAGATTCTTTCTTCTTCCACCAAGACGGGAAATATGGAGGAGAATGTGCTTTCTCCTCAGGACAAGAAGTTCATGACAGAGCTTTACGAGCTGATGGAGAATGAGTTGTCGAATTCGGAACTGAACGTTGTGGAGATTGCGGAACGTATGCACATGTCCAGAACGAAGTTCTATTACAAGGTGAAGGGCCTTACCGGCGAGAATCCGGGAACGTTCTTCAAGACCTACAAACTGAACAGAGCCGCGGAAATGATTCTGGAAGGCAAATACACCATATCCGAAATCTCTGACATGGCCGGATTCAGCACTGTCTCCGTATTCTCCAAGTCATTCAAAAAGCAGTTCGGCACTGCACCAAGCAGCTACAAGGAATAAAATTTACGACAAACAGTCTGCTCAGCGACTTTCCGCAATTTTTATTTTGATAATAATACAACTCAGCGCAAATTTATATTGGACATGATGCCGGCTGTCCGCATTTTTAGAGACAGAAAGTGTACCGCGCGCGAGAAGTAGACACGGAAAATGTATCTCAAAATAAATTCTGCGAGAAATCGCAGCAATCTCAATATTTATTGAAACAATATGAAATCCGCGGACAGGATGATGCTGAGAATCCAGAAACAGGAACAGGTGTTGGCTTGGGTGAGCAACTCCCGAAGGATCAAATCGGAACTCTGGCGGAGCCTTCCGACAAACTCCAACTCACCTTATATAATCGAGTGAAGGTGTGTCAAAACTCCTTTTTTGAAGAAATCACCCCTGTTGCAGTTATCTGTAGCAGGGGTTAACCTTTCTATTTGGGCATTATGACACACCCTCACTTTCGTTTTCAGCTTTCCTTCCTCCATAGAGTTTCTTCATCAGACTTACTTCAAATAAAGTCCGGCCCTTCCCTGCGTGTCGATATTAGGCTTATTAGCTTGGACAGGCGCAAAATTTCGACCTTCTTGGCAGGCGTAATTCCGGACTCATTCGCGG
>ERZ780005.271-NODE-271-length-10400-cov-3.68882_pt1 | contig 10400 bp, 7 predicted proteins | sample MGYA00511874_ERZ780005 | MGnify/ENA primary metagenome ERZ780005 (study PRJEB29588, sample SAMEA2150310) | human gut metagenome | biome: human gut; feature: human-associated habitat; material: faeces | place: Denmark | collected 2008/2010 ...
TTATTTTGACCTTAGAAAAGTGACGAAGTCAGGTCTCGACACCATACCGGACAAGGTGCTTGATGCCGGTCTCGTCTATCCTGAACGGTATCTGATACTGGAGCACGGAGACGAACATTCGTTCAAGGAGCATCCTGCTTTCGTGAAGGAAAAGATCTATGGACGCGTCCATTTTTCCTTCTTCGAACCATTGGCAAAATAGCATTGACAATAATTTGGTTTTCAATAATACAAAAAGCCCGACCGCAATCAACCGGCCGGGCTTTTTCAGCTATGTAGTGAAATTTATTTCACGCTCATGACTGCCTCTGCGATAGAGTTCAGTTTTGTATCGACGCTGTCAGCGCGGCTGGCGAGGATACAAGGTGCTGTAGTACCTACGAGCATACCTGCCTGGCGGACACCGGTAGCGAGTTTGGAATTGGTCTTCCAGAATACGTTTGCTGACTCGATGTTAGGGAATACGAGACAGTCTGCGTCACCTGCAACAGGGCTGGTGAGCTTCTTGATTTCCACAGACTCGTTGTCGATGGCAACGTCCAGAGCGAGAGGACCGTCAGCGATGCAGCCCTTGATCTGGCCTCTGTCGGCCATCTTTGCCAATGCTGCTGCCTCGAGGCAAGCCGGCATTGATGCGAGAACCTGCTCTGAAGCTGCGATGAAGGCAACCTTAGGCTTCGCGATACCGAATGATCTTGCGATCTTTACGACATAGTTTGCAAGAGTCATCTTCTGCTTCAGGTCAGGAAGCGGAACTACTGCCATATCGGTCAGGAAGAGAAGCTTGTGGTAGTTAGGGCTCTCGATGATACCCACGTGACTGAGAAGCGCCTTAGGAGGAAGAAGTCCTGTCTCCTTGTTCAAGATGGCGCGGAGGAACTTGTCAGTAGAGCAGAGTCCCTTCATGAGAACATCACCCTGTCCATCGTGAACGAGCTGGACAGCCTGAGCGACAGCCTTGAGCTCATCAGGGTTATCAACGATTTCAAATTTGGAAGCGTCGATGCCGTGCTTTTCGCAAACTTCATTGATCATCTTCGCATCACCCACGAGTGTGGCCTTGATGAAACCGAGGTCAACAGCCTTTGATGCTGCTTCGATTGTATGCTCATCTACTGCCCATGCGGCAACCATTCTCTTGCAGATTCCCTTTTCTTTAAGTTCTGCAAATACGTCTGAAAAACTTGTGATCATTTCTGTATGTTATTAATTTTCCTCTTCGCTTTGAACGATATGCATTGTGTCACGCGCGATGACAATCTCCTCGTCTGTGGTTATGAGAGCAACCTTGACCTTGGAATCAGGAAGTGAAATGATGGCATCCTCACCCCATGCGCTGTTGGCCTCGTAGTCGAACTTGAGACCGAGATATGAGAAGTTCTCGCAGACTCTTCTGCGGAGACGGCTGTTGTGCTCGCCGATACCGCCGGTGAAGATAATAAGGTCAACGCCATTCATCACAGCGGCGTAACTTCCTATGTACTTGATGATTCCGTAAGTCATCATCTTGAGTGCGAGCTTGGCTTTCTGGTCACCTGAGTTTGCAAGCGCATCCAAGTCGCGTGCATCAGATGTCACACCTGAAATTCCGAGGAAACCGCCGTCTTCTCTTCTTCATGATTTCGGTCATCTCGTCAGCTGAGAGATTCTCCTTCTTCATAAGGTATGTGACAACGTTAGGGTCAATGCTTCCGCATCTTGTTCCCATGATGATACCGTCAAGCGGAGTGAATCCCATGGAAGTATCTACTGATTTTCCGTTAACAATTGCGGTGATGGAACTGCCGTTACCGATGTGGCAGGTGATGATCTTGGAATTGTTGATATCCAGACCTGCAAACTTGGCACCTTTCTCTGCGACAAACTGGTGGCTTGTTCCGTGTGCGCCATACTTGCGGACTCTGTACTTTGAGTATGCCTCATAAGGAAGTCCGTACATATATGCGTATGAAGGTATGCTCTGGTGGAATGCGGTATCGAAAGTCACGACCTGCGGAACTGAAGGAAGCACTGCCTGGACGGCCCTGATTCCGAGAATGTGTGCAGGGTTGTGGAGAGGAGCGAAGTCGCAGCAGATTTCGATCTTCTTCATGACATCCTCATTCACGAGCGCGCTGGATGAGAAGTACTCACCTCCGTGCACGATTCTGTGGCCTACGGCCTCAATGTCATCAAGTGATTTGAGAACGCTGTGCTCGCCGTCCGTGAGGGCATCGAGGACTAGCTTCATTCCCACCTTGTGGTCAGGAACAGGAAGATCCTTTACGACCTTCTCCTTGCCTGTAGCAGTGTGCTGGAGACGACCCGTTTCGAGGCCGATTTTCTCCACGATACCTTTCGCGAGGACATCATAAACCTCATCGCTCTTCATATCAAGCAGCTGGTACTTGATGGATGAGCTTCCGCAATTTATAACAAGAATAATCATATTGTAAAATTTAGATTCTTCTAAAATATTTTATCGGTGGTTATATGCCGTCAGGATAAATTCCTTCCGGAAACGTGGCAAAGTTAAAAAGAAATCACTACTTTAGCAAGAAACAAAAAACTTTAGAACCTACTATTCATGGACAGGACTGGGAACATTGCCGCTTTGTCATTGACTTTCGCGGTAGGTGTGGCGGCGGGAAGCATATTGGTTGCGCAAATCATGGCACGGTACCTCTCACCGGGAGGTCTGTACGCCATCTTAACTTGCTTATTCATAGTAACATTGACAATCCTTACGGCGGCACGCCTCTCGCGTCGGGGCGGCCTCTGGAAGATTCTCATACTTTTTCTTTTCACCGGAATTTTCTGCGCCGTGTGCTCCTTCGTCAGCGGTATCGGAGCCGGAACGGCGGGAAGCGGCGGAATCGCAGCGGGATGTGCCGACAATGTCAGGTCAATGCTGGATTCCATCCCTTTTCCGTCGCCAAGGACATCACCTCTTCTGAAGGCCCTACTGACGGGCGACAAATCCGGACTCGACAGTCATACCGTGACCACTTTCAGGGACAGCGGGGCGGCACATGTCCTGGCCCTCTCGGGACTCCATCTGGGCTTCATCTATGCTATCTTGCTGAAAGTTACATCGTTGGCCGGCATGTCGCCTCGTGTCCGCAAGATACGGAGCATCCTCATAATCGCAGTCTCGGGATTTTATACGATTGCCACCGGTGCGTCCCCGTCCCTCGTCCGCGCCTTCCTTTTCATCGTCATCAATGAAACTGCACGTCTGCTGCATCGCCATGTTCCGCCGGTCCATGTGCTCTGCATAGCCCTGATGATACAGCTGGCATTGACTCCGGCGGTGATTTCGTCCATAGGCTTCCAGATGTCCTACCTGGCCATGGCCGGCATTTTCCTGATATATCCGCACCTGAAGGCCTGGTACCCCGGCAGGGAATCCGGCATTGACCTTCCGCGGAAAATCTGGAACACTGCGGCATTGACACTCTCATGCCAGATTCTTACCGGTCCTTTGGCGTGGCTGCGGTTCCGGACTTTTCCTCTGTACTTCCTCATTACCAATCTGTTCGCCCTTCCGGTAACGTCTCTGCTGATGCTTCTTGCGATTTGCACAACTGCATTGACCTATATCGGCCTCTGCCCGAATTTGCTCGTGACGGCGACAGATTCCGTTGCATCGGCATTGCTTTTCATAATGGAAGTGATAGCTGGATTATAGTCAAAAAAAACTCCTGCCGCCCGGCCTGTACGACCTGAACAGCAGGAGAATCAATGTTTCTGAAAGTTTTACTCGGCGTTGATCTGAGCCTTCACTTTCGCGGTGAATTCAGCCGGCAGCTTTTCGAAACTGTCAAGTTCTTTCACGAGCGCGGACTTGTCGATGTTCTCGAGATATTTTCCGGTATTCTGCGGATCTTCATTGATGAAACTTGCACACTGTGCGAGCGCGAGGAATGAATCCGGCAGCATCATGTAAGGGTCCACTGTCTTGCCGAAAGCGAGTTTTGCCTCCGGAGTGAGTGCCATCATTCTGTGCATCAATGCCTTCTTGCCGTTGAGAAGTTCTCTGTGTGAAGCGGCATAGTCATTGAACCTGCATTCTACAGTGATTTCCTCATCTGCAGAAGTCTCCGGAAGATAAACGGTTGCAGAAAGGTCTGCTCCGTTGTAGCCCCAGACGGCTGTCTTGCCGCAAGTCTCGTAGTCATGATCAGCGAAGCGGGAATAAGCCACCTCCTTGCCATTGACAAGAACCTTTTCAGGCGCGAAAACGCCGGCGAAGACGAACTGGAGCCTGCGGCTATTGTCAATGCCGTTGTATGTTCCTTTGCGTGCGGCTACAGTGACTTTCACGTGTGACGCATCCGCTTCCTTGCTTACGGCTGTGGTCGCAAATTCCTCCTTATATGCCTGAGACTCACCGTCATCCTCATAAACTGAGGTGGTGCTGTTTCCGTCACCTGGAACTACGAACAGTTTGAGGACGTTGCTCTTTTCCTGGAGGGATTTGATGTCTGAACCAGCCATCGGGATGACAGCTCCGGCCTTCACGTAGTAAGGATTCTCGTTGACTGTGTAGGTGAGGGTGTCCTTCTGTCCGCCGTGAATCATTGTTCCTGTTGCCACGTCATACCAGTCGTTGCCTTCAGGGAACCACATTCCGCGTTTTGCGAGACCTGTGATCTTGTCGGCAGGCTGGCAGACCGTCGTGGCGAGGATTTCGTCACCGAACATGAACTCCTCTTTCCACTCGTATGCCTCATTGTCCTCCGCATAGTCGTAATACATAGGGCGGCACATGGAAATGCCGGTATCGTAGGTCTGACGGGCGGCATTATATATATAAGGTGAAAGGTCGTATCTGAGTCTTATGGCTTCGCGCATGCTGTCGAAGTAGTCAGGGAATACCCAGAATCTCTTCTCCATGGTCAAGTCCTTGGTAGAGTGAGTCTTGTAGATTGGGGTGAAGACTCCTGACTGAAGCCATCTGGTGTAAAGTTCCGGGTCGGTTTCCCTCACGCCTTTAGGCTGCATGTGTCCGCCGATGTCGTGGCCCCAGTATCCGTAACCGACATTGGATGCTGTAGTGGTGAAATAAGGAAGGTATCCGAGCACTTTCCATGTCGCATAGCAGTCTCCGGAGAAGCCGATCTGGTAGCGGTGGCTTCCGATTCCGCCCCAACGGTGATAAATCATAGGCCTTCTGGCGTAGATGCCCTGGTTCTCTGACTGGCGGACCATGTCGTTGAAGAAGGTGTAGTTCAGCCAGAATGTGTTGCTGAGTCCCGGTGTGTATTTGCTTTCTATCCACTGCTGCCAGTCGAGCCACCAGAAGTCAACTCCCTGTTTCTCGAAAGGACGGATGACGGAATTGAAATAGGCATTGGCCCAGTTCTCGTCGTCGATTCTGAAAGGCACCGGAGCTTTGCTTCCGTCGGCATTGACGTAACCCTTCGGGCCGTCGTAGTCGGAAGTTCTTGAAAGGTAGTCTTTTACGAATCTGTCGTAAGGTTCTTCATATGGCTGGATTCCGGATGCCGGGTGGAGATTCAATGTCGTCTTGAGGCCGAGGTTATGAAGGTCCTGGAGACAGTTGGCCGGATTAGGGAAGAGTTTCTTCTGCCAGGTGTAGCCTGTCCAGCCGATTCTCTGGCCGAATTCATCTTTAGGAGATTTGCTTCTGCGGAGAGTCCATGTCTCGTGCCAGTCCATGTCCAGAACCATTACGTCGATAGGAATGCTGAGGGACCTGATTTCCTTGCCGAGGCCTACGAACTCGAAGTCTGAGTACTGCCAGAAACGGCACCACCAGTAGCCGAAAGCATATTTCGGAGGAAGCGGAATCTGGCCGCCGATCTTGGTGAAGTCTGAAACGGCCTGCTTGTAGTCGTGGCCGTAGGCGAAGATATAAAGGTCCTGTCTGTCACCTGGTTCGCGGTTCGCCACCCAGTTCTTCCAGTCTGTGTTTTCAGGGACAAGTACCTGTCTTTCAGACTCGTCGATGATTGCCCAGCCGTCACGTGATACGACTCCTTTGTCATAAGGTTCATTGGTCTTTACGCCGTCGCATCCGTCGAGCGTCCTTGCTGTTCCGAGAAGGTTTCCGCTGTCGTCAAGTCCCGGATGCCAGCTGACTTTCTTCACTCCGTTCTTGGAAGCGTGCTCAGGCATTGTGAATGTCACGTGGAGATTGTTCTGGTCGAACTTGTTGTCTCCGGTGTATGTCAATGTCAGGTCGGCTGTCTTGATGGTGATGCGTTTTCCTGACTTCTTGACGGTATATGCAGGTACCGGCATACGTCTGTTGACGATACCGAGTGTGGCTCTGTCCTCGAATTTCCCGTCAGCGGCCCATTCCATACGGACAAGTCTGCTGCCGAGAACGGTGAATCTCGCATTTCCGAAAACAACCTCTGCCTTTGGATCGGCTTTCGGGTCGTCCTCAGAGGCTCTGGCCAGCCTCAGTTCTTCTGAGCCGAGAAGTTTGCGGGCAGTGAGAGGCTCGTTGGTAGTGATGCAGTCCACGCCAAGGTCGATCATCGCCTTCATATCCTTCTCCTTGTTTACCGTCCAGACATTGACACTCATTCCGAGGTCGTGCGCCTCTTTCACCCATTCCGGATGCTTGTAGAATGAATTATAGTGATAATCAATGCCATTGATGCCCTCTTTCTTGACGTCCGCCGGCGCGACATCTCCGTTCAGGTACTGGTTCGTGAATTCCGGCGCCTCGTCTGCGACTTTCTTGCAGATGTTCATGCTGAATGAGATGAACATTACTCTTGAAGGGTCGTAGAGGTTGTGCTTCTTCAGTTTGTCGAAGGTAATGGCTACAAGGCTGTCCTCGTGCTCCTTGCTGTACTGGCTCTTGAACTCCAGGACCATGACAGTCGTGGCGCATTTTGCTGCCTGGTCGAGATATTCGTCCAGTGTAGGCATGGATTCGCCGTTTGCAAGCTTGAATTGCTTCAGGTAGCCGTATGTGTTCTTCTGGATGTCATGGCCCTCTATGTGGGCATCGTGGTGGACAACGACTTCGTGGTCTGATGTCAGGTGGATGTCAAATTCGCTGCCCCAGAGATTGTAGTCCTGGGCTGTTTTCAGGGAGGCTATCGAATTCTCTGTATGCTGCGATTCGTCGCAGTTCCATAAGCCTCTGTGCGCTCCGATTCTGATGGAACCGGTCTGGGCAGTGGCAGGAATCGTCATGACTGCTGTCAATGCCGCCAGCGCGAAGTTCAAGATTGACTTTTTCATAAATAACTGTTATGTTTTGTGTTACACGCCCAGTTCCATGCTCTTGGAACATCGGGTTTATCATACAAATATACTTAGTTATTACGATTATTCAGTAAAAAAAATTATCTTTGCCGGACCGAACGGATTTAACTTGTTCCATTAGTCGCTGGATGTCAATGGTTTACGTATTGAAAGTATTTTCTTTCGTTATGAAACTTTTTTAGTGGTATTGTTTCGCTTGCGGCTTGGAAACGAAAACTGCCGAATAATCCCGGATTCGTGGATGGTGCAGTCTTCGGAATGGATTTGTAAAACAGAACTTAAATTAATAATCTAATGGTTAAAGTGAATATCGGAGGTTGCGCCTCCTTTGTAAAAGAGTCTGAGTACAAGGAATATGTAGAGAAGGCTCTTTCTGCTTTTGACGTGCTCGAGTCTGAGACCGGCGCAGGTAATGATTTCCTCGGCTGGAAACACCTTCCTTCAGAGACACCTGAAGAACTTGTAAAGGCATGTGAGGATGTTCGTGATGACTGGAAATCCAGAAATGTGGATCTCGTTGTAGTTATCGGTATCGGAGGCTCATATCTCGGTGCAAAATGCGCTATCGAGGCTCTTTCGCACAGCTTCGCAAGAGAACTTCACCGCAAGGATGTTCCTGAGGTCGTTTTCGCCGGCAATAACCTGTCAGAGGAGTATGTGAGCGAACTCATTGACCTGATGAAGGTTAGAAATACAGCTTGTGTAGTTATCTCCAAGTCTGGTACAACCACTGAGCCTGCGGTTGCTTTCAGAATCGTAAAGCAGCATCTCGAGGAGGCTTATGGCCAGAAAGAGGCAGCAGCACGTATCGTTGCAGTTACCGATGCACACAAGGGAGCTCTCAAGACACTTTCTACACAGGAAGGCTACAGAACTTTCGTCGTTCCTGACAATGTCGGCGGACGTTTCTCAGTTCTCACTCCGGTGGGTCTTCTTCCTATCGTGCTTGCAGGATTTGACATCAGGGCACTGCTCGAAGGCGCCAAAGAGGCAGAGGCTGCACTTGCAGAGAAATCAGAGAACAACCCTGCAGTAGTTTATGCTGCAATGCGTAATCTCCTTCATTCTGTTTATGGAAAGAGCGTGGAAATCCTCGTTTCCTTCAGCCCTAAATTCCAGTATCTCGGCGAGTGGTGGAAGCAGCTTTACGGTGAGTCAGAGGGCAAGGACTGCAAAGGAATCTTCCCTGCATCAGTTACCTATACCACTGACCTTCATTCACTTGGCCAGTTTGTTCAGGACGGCGCGAGAATTATGTTCGAGACAGTTGTGAACATCGAGAACAGTAACCGCAGCGTTGTGATCGGCAGCGATGAGCAGAATCTTGACCAGCTGAATTACCTTGCAGGACAGCACGTTGAACACTGCAACGCGATGGCTCAGCTCGGAACAAAGCTCGCCCACATTGACGGCGGTGTTCCACAGCTCGAGGTTTCCATCGAGAGGATCAATGAGAAGACCCTCGGCAACCTGTTCTATTTCTTCGAGTTCGCATGTGGCGTCAGCGCTTACACTCTCGGAGTGAATCCGTTCAACCAGCCGGGTGTAGAGGCTTACAAGAAGAATATGTTCGCCCTTCTTGAGAAGCCGGGCTTCGAAGAGCAGACAAAGGCCATCAAGGCTCGTCTAGCAGAATAAGACCAGTCCTCCCCTCGGGGAGGATTTGGGTTCAGGTCAATGCTGACTTATAATACAAATAACCCCGTTGTTCCGGAAAATGGAGCAACGGGGTTTATCGGTTATATCGGTGTCGAATGCCAGATAACCGGGCATCCGATATTGGAATTATCTTGTCAATGTCTTCTTGGCATTGGCAGAAGAAGCGGACCTTACTGTCGTCACGGCCTTGGTACCGTTTCTCCGGATATGGTTTCCTGTCTTGATTTTCAATGTCTTGTGTCCTGAGGCGTCTGCTGACATTGAATTAACCTTTTCTGCAGAACCGGCCTTAGTCATTGTCAGCGGGAATACAGGAATCTTTTGGCTCTTTACGTATATGCCGTTGTCATTCTCATCGTGAGGGAAGTCGAAATACTGCATTGACGTGAGCGATGTGGTGTAGGTCTTGTTCTCATGCAGGAAGTTGAAAATCAAGCCTTTGACTGTTGCCCTTCTGGCATCGGAAGAAAGTTCTGAGCTTTCTGCGATGATGATGTTGTCGCAGACGGTCTGCTCTTCACCTGCCTTCATGTCAGTGAATCCCATAGAGCCGTCATAGATGAAGTTGCCGTAGAAACAGAGGTCGTACTGTTTGCCTCCAAGTGTCTCGGTGCCGATAAACAGGCTCTTGAACAGCATTTGTCTGGTGAACCTGTCGTACTGGACTTCAATGCTGTAGTTGCTCATGTCCTGTTCAGTACCGTTTCCGCTTTCCCATCCTGCAACATTGAAAAGGAAATTGGCGTCAGCCGAAGATACCTTTATATTATAGGTGATGTTTTTCGACTGGTCAGTCTTGCATGCTCCCGTGATGGTCCAGTCTCCAAGCCAGTTCAGAAAGTCCTCCGAAGGTTTGTCTTCCTGGATTGTGAATCTCAGGACGGCATAATCTCCGGTCAGGTTGCCCTTGTCGTCTGCGCCGAATGCCACTGCCACCCATTTCCCGGACCTCATCCTGTCGAATGTTATGTCCTTCGTTCCCTTGTAGGTCTCTCCGGTATAGAAATTCGGCTCATCCTTGATATACTCGTAGATGTCGCCATTGTACCATGCCTCGAGATTCTCCTCTGTCACCACGTCGAGCCAATAAGTTTCCTGATCCACGCTCTCCACGGTGATTATGTCAATGTCGGCGAGGAAACCGCTGTCGTCCGTAATCACGTCCTGCGAATGTTTCAATGTCCAGTCGGGGTTTATACGGAATGTCAATTTGTTGTCATCCGGTCCCTGCGGGCGGGGGTCCGGCCTCTGGCCGACACCGTCGATGCTGCACGAGGCAAAGGTCAATGCCATGGCGGCCGCTGTCAATATTGTTCTGATAATGTTCATTTCCAGTCTGTTTTTGGATTAATGTATCGAATATTCCAAAGATAGGGATATTTTTCCGATTACAACGACAGCCGGTGCGAACTGGTATGACTTTAAAACTTGAAGTGTAATGTTTTAGTTGTCCGTTTCGGTTTATATTTTATTCTAAATAGGTAAAAGATAGTGTAAAACAAGCGTAT
>ERZ780005.277-NODE-277-length-9971-cov-3.19903_pt1 | contig 9971 bp, 8 predicted proteins | sample MGYA00511874_ERZ780005 | MGnify/ENA primary metagenome ERZ780005 (study PRJEB29588, sample SAMEA2150310) | human gut metagenome | biome: human gut; feature: human-associated habitat; material: faeces | place: Denmark | collected 2008/2010 ...
GAAGCAACTCCACTAGTTATGGCTGTCGCTGCCGTGGTGGCTGTCTTCTTTAACTTGTCAGTGCGTATTTCTGATTTCACCTGTTTCAGTTCCTGCTCGGCAAGATTTATCTGTTCTTCTTTGTGCCGTTTGGCTGCATCCATGCGTTGCAGTTCAGCTTTCTGCTTCTCAATGATAAAGTCGTTCCGTTCCAGATGCTCCTTACCAGTGACAGCCTTTGACTGCCCGCGTTCCATCAGCAGGATGTCGGATGCAAGGGTCTGCATCTGCATCATGTCATCGTCATTGAGCTTTCGGCTCTTTCCTGTTTCGTGGTTCATCCAGTCGAAAACGATATGGGCATGATAGTTCGGCTTGAACCATCTGTCCCCGACTTTGAAGCTTTCCCTGTCTTCCGCTTCCGGCTGACCGTTCAGCCAATGCCCTTCATCCTTGTGCAGGAAGATTTGCAGCGGTGTGATTCCCCAGCGTCTTTGACACTCCTCACCGAATTTACGCACGTCTGCCAGTGTGGTGTCCGACCTGACAAGCAGCACTCCTTCACGTATGGGGGAGCATCCCGCAATCTTGACTATTTTACCGTTCTTGCCTTTGCGTTCACGCTCCTTTTCCTGCATGGCACGTCCGGTCTTTTCCTTTACCATCTGTCTGATATTGTCATAATGCATCCGCAAATCCGGACTGCCGAAGTCGGGATTTATCCACTGTTCGTTATCGGTGGATAGTTCAGGAACGACATAGATTCTGGACTCTCCGATGTGGCGCATGTATTCGGCAGTCCTCCTGTTGTGAGCCTCGCTCGATGCGATGTTGCAGGGCTTGATATGTATGCTTGATTTTGTTGCCATAGATACTTGTTTTTTGGTTTGTACTTTATTGTTTGCTTTTCCGCTGTCCGTAAACGCATGGGGTTCTTAGGGGTGCAACCCATAAGCGGAGATTGCAAAGAGAGGGTCACTCTTTGCTCTGGGTTCTCAGGGGAGAAACGCCCTGAGTGGGTCATTAGGGTAAAACCCTAATCCCCTCGGGAGAGCCCACAACTACGTAAGCGGAGCGTGTAGTTATAGTGGGCTATATCAATGGCAAGCCATTGTCTGCAAACTCCAGCCTACGGCTTCCGCTCTCCTCCGTCAGGGAGGTTTTTCATCATCGTTGCCGATTGGAGATGCACCGACCAGCACAAGGTCTAAATCGTCTATCAGTTTTTGCAGGACGGGATTCTTCTCTATCATCCGCTGGAGGATTCTCTCAGCCTCGACCAAGTGGTTGGCTGTACTCATCACCTTGCCCTCCCGTATCTGAAAGATAATCCAATCGGCTATGTCGATATGGGCTTCTTTTTGTTTCGGGGTGGCATTCCTTTCGATGATGTCCGAAACCACCACCTTACAAAAGTACATGCTCTCGGCTCGCTGTTTCCACTCGGCATAAGCATCGGCATCGGGAAAGAGAAGCACGGTTCGCCCTGACAGTACACGGAGTTTCTCTTCTCTCATCTGACTCTTACCACCCGTAGCCAGCCATACATAATCGGGGAAGATAGCAGAACCGATAACGGCACTCTTCTCGGATTCCACCAAGACCACCACCTTGTCGGGATGCGTTTTCAACAAGTGTTCCCCGAAAAGGCATTGGGATAGTTGCCAATCCTCTGCCAACACACGCTGCTTTTTCAATATGCTGTGTATCCAGTTCACTGCCGATGTCTGTCCTCCCTTGATACGGTGTCCGTCTTCGGGATTGTACTGCATCACCTTTCCCGTGCGTACCTTGCCCGTCCTGTCTATCTGCCAAAAGATAACAGAGCCGTCACGGGTAGCCCCCAAACGGTATTCCTCCAACAACCGCTTCAACACCTCTTTCGCCTTGTCGCCATAGTAGGAAGTAAGGAGTGTGAAGAGGAAACGGAAGAAATTGCTACGCTCGCTTTGCGACTTCTCCACATAGTGAGGGGGAATATAGCCGATGGCTGTCGGCTTACTTTGCTGCTTCACTTTCTTCTGCTCTGCTCTTTGCCTGTCAAAAGAGAAATCATTGGTAGTTCTGTGTTCAGGATGCTCTTGAAAATACTCTTTCGGAGTGTAGTGATACCCACAACCGCTTTCGTGGTTACATCTGCCGACCGATGGATGCAACGGCACATTATTTTCGTCCACGTAATAGACGAAAGAATGCCTGTCTCCGCATTTGGGGCAGGTATGCCGTGTTGCCGTTCCTTTATACTTCTGTAATGAATAATTGCCCATAGCTTAGTCCGTTTTTGATGGTTGATTGTCGGCTGTCCCATCCTGTCCCATTGTCCCACACTCTAAGGGTTGGGACAGTGGGACACTTGGGACACCTGCGTTTTTACTCTCTTTGCTGCGCTGGATGATACGGTTTACGGTGGACTTGCCACAATTCACCTGTGAGGCTATCTCCCTGACGGACTTGCCCGATTGGGAGAGTTGCAGAATTTGGCAATCCCTTTGGCTTGATTCATTGTCGCCCAATTTTTTCAAGTGTTCCTTTTCCGTGGAATAGCCCCTGAACACGAACTGCAAGAAAGCATCCACCTTGTCAATCTCGTAAACGATTACATTATCCGCATCATGAGAGAACGTGCCATAGCGCACTTTAAGCTGCTTCACATAGCGAAGCCCTCCGTCTTGGGCACTTTTTCCAATGGTGAACACGCTGTCAAAGAAATTGTAGAGCCGTTTGCTTCCGGCAAGGTCGTTGGATGTGATGGGACAATCCAAAGAGCGTTTGGGCGTATGTGCTAGGACAAGGATAGAGAGCGCATATCTCTTTTTGAGATTGTTCAGCTGAATCATCAGCCGTCCTGCGGCATCGCCTTTCTCCATGGCGCAACACAGGTAGGTAAGATTGTCAATGATGAAAATCTTGCAGTCGGTCTGCACAGCCATCTGTTCAATGCCGCCTATGATAGCTTCCTCAAAGTTGGCATCCAAAAGCTGGTTGCAGTCAATAGACACCCGATAGAGTTTGTCGGGAAAGGTGTAGAGCTCTCCATGCTCGTTGGTATAGCGGAGCTGGAACTGCTTTTCGGACAGTTCAAAGTCCAGATACAGCACATTGTCGGTTCGGGCGATGCGGTCGGCTATCTGCACGGCAAGGATGGACTTGCCCACGTTGGAATCGGCAAACAAGCAGGAGAGTTCCCCCTCGTACCAAAAGCTGTCCCACAGCGCACGGGGCGTAGGCAATAACGATGCTTCAAGAATGGTTTGGTTTGCCGTCTTGATATTCATCATGCCTACACTGTCGGGCATACCGTTATGCGCTTGGGATGCTTTTGTGAGGTCGCCACGTATCAGGTTGATATAGTTCTTATCCTCTTCCATATCATTCACCAGTTACGTGGGTTGGGCTTGCGACGGTGGGAAGAGGATAAGGACTTGTTCAGTTCCTCGTCTGACAACGGTATGGGATTCTTTCGGGCGGTTTCCAGCCACTTGTCCAGTTCGTCACGGTAAAGGCAATAGCGTTTGCCGGGCTTGGTGGCAGGGATTGTCCCTTCTGACAGTTTCATGTAGAGCGTACCCTTAGGGATACCTAAATACTCTGCTGCCTCGTCCACAGACATGGGCACGTGGGTGTCCACCGTTTTGGCATTGTTCACACTGCGCTGCTCGGCGAGCAGGCTTTTCAGGCTCATCACTTCGTCTCGAAGCTGAGCGACAACCTCGGGGAGGTCGTTGAAGGTAAGAATTGATTTTTCCATTCGCGTACTCGTCTCTTTTGTAAGACTTGGCGCAAAGGACTGAAATGATATATCCGTGAATATCTCCACGACACGTCATTGCAAAATAATTCCCGAATAATTAAGCCCAGCCATAAATGACGGGTAAAATTACTCGGGAAACGATGTAAAACAGGCGGTTATGAGTTACCGGATGGTTGTCGTTGGTGTCGTGATTATCCTAATTCCGCACATAATCCTCGGGATAGTGGAAATCAAGTTTGCCGTTTTCGGGTTCATCAATGGGAATTTCCGTCTTTAACGGCTCTACCTTGAAATTCTTGATGGTTGATAAGTCTGTATCAGCAAACGATTTCGGGAAAAGGGCTTTGATGAACTTGGCACGGTTATCCCCATTGTAGTATCTCTTGTACAGGAAACGCTCAGAGATATTCCATACGAAGTGACGGAGTGGAATGTTGTTGATGTCTTTGGTAAACGGTCTTTGTATGGGCTTCGGGGTATAAGTGTTAAGATTCATCCATTTGTCCACCTCAGTACAGATGTGGTTCACGGTTTCTTGGTCGGCAATGCGAGGCAGGTAATAATGGCAATACTCCATGACCATGCGGATGCGCTCTTCCTTTTCCCGTTGCTCTCTGCTTGCGTAATTGGCACGGTTCTTTTCGTGAAGATCCGGGGCGATAGTAAGCTCTATCGGTTGTGTTTGGATAAGTGTCTCTTCTTTTGTCGGGGATGATTCGGGTACAGGCTCAGGGACTGATGTAGGTCCAGGCACAGATGTGGCTTCTTCAAGTGTATTTTGTGGCAGTTCTTCCTGCACCTCTATGGCTTCGGCAATCGTTTCTTTCTTGCCGAACTTGATTTTGTAGATTTCGTATGTATCAAAGATAAGTGTCTGAAAGGAGAGATAGAGCAACCATCCCAACAGGTTACAGCATACGAATACTATCCACCTGACAAAGTTGTCTTGGTTGAAGCTGTCCGCTATTACCAGCGTGGCAATGGAAGATATTAGGACGATGGCGAAGCCGACAAAGCCCAAGATGATGTATTTGTCCTTGATTGATGATTCCATATTTCGTTGAGAGATTGAATGTTCCTGTATTATTTTGTGCAAAGTTAATGCTATTTTTCCCAATTACTGCCCGTTATTTGCGGTTAGAACGGTCTTTTTCAATGTATTTCACGAAATGTCATCATATCATACTCTGTTTCATACTCTGAGGGGCTTATAAATGGTGGCATCAAGCCAAAAACATAGAGGGGCGATTATAGCCTTGTAGCCATAACCGCCCCTCTGAATACCTGTCAATGTGAGACATTTATGCCTCCTTGCGCTTCAAGGTTATCTTGTCCACCACCTGACACATCTGCTGCGCTGCTATCTTGGAATAGATTTGTGTGGTGGTAATGTTCTTATGTCCGAGATAGGCTTTGATGCCAGCCATGTCCGTTCCCATTTCCACGTGCAGGCTTCCGAAGCTGTGGCGGGTACAGTGAAAGGTGATTTTCTTGGTTATCCCTGCTGCCGTGAGCCACCGTTGGAGTGGTCCTTGCAGCATCTTGTCCTTGAAATCCTCAAAGATAAGTCCCTCGCCCCGTTCTCCCAGCAGTCCATAGGCTTCATCACTGATGGGGTTATGCACTATTTCTTTGGTTTTCTGCATACGGGTGGTAACGAACATCCTGCCGTTGGTGTATGGTTGTATCTGCTGCCACGTGAGCTGTCTGATGTCGCTCTTTCTCAGTCCCGTAAGACAGGCGAAAAGAAAAGCTTTTTTCAAGACCTCCTCCTCACAGGGTGTTTCGGCAAGCCGTATCAGTTCCTCTTGGCTCAAATGCTCCCTGATGGTGGGAATGCACTCGATGCGGTCTAAGAAGCCGTTTGGGTTCTCCTTTATCTTCCTGTCACGGTAAGCGGTGTGCAGCACGGCACGGAAAGTTGACCAATAGCCTGCTGCGGAGTTGATGTGCAGCTTTTGGTTGGTGTGGATGGATTGGGGTGCATCAAGCAGGTATTCCATGAACTTGCGGCACAAATCCACATCCACCTCCTCAAAGGTGCATTTGCCGTTCACGAACCGCTGGAAATGCTTGTATACGTGCTGCCACTTGATATTCTTGCGGTCAGCCAGTCCTTTGAAATAGGCAAGGAAATCGCCCTTCATCTTGGTCTTGTCAAAAAAGCCGTTGTTTTCATTGAAAATGGCTTCGTAGCGCTGGTTGCGCAGGATGACCGCTTTCTTCATCATGCGTGCGTTGAAGTCCCGTTCCTGCTGGTTTGCAGGTTTGGCGAAGATGTAAATTCCTAAGGCTTCACGTGTAATCACTCTCATGGTGACATTGTCACGGTAGCCGGGATAGTAGTCAAGGCATAGTGAATACTGTGTCCCGTTCTTAATCTTGCGCTTACGCAAGGTAACTGTTTTGCATTTACTCATAATAATTATGTTTTAATTGGTTGTATACATTTTGGAGTTGTATCCATGTTTCCGATGGCAAAGGAACAACGTGAAATATCCGTGAATACCTCCACGATACATCATTTTGAAATAATTTTCGATAATCCCGATTTTTCACGGTTATTTGTTCCTTTCAGCCATGACACGCTCCACATCTGAGCGCAAAAGCAGGTTTTTCACACCCACCTTTATCTTTTCGATGTGCTTCACCTTGACGATATGGCAGATGTTGGCTGACGAAAGACCATAGATTTGCTGCACCTGCTCAACGGTATAGTAGCGTTCATCGTTCACAAGGTCAGTTCTGCGGAGTTCGTTCAAATGTGATTTGGAGTAATAGGTACGCCCGTACTCTCTTTTAGTGGGTATCTTATGGCGATAGGTGTAGGCACGGAGTGCGGTCGGCTTCATGCCGAACAGTTCCTCCACCTCCTCGGTCAGTAGCCAGTCGGTAATTTCGCTAATATCAACTGCCACACCGAAAAACTCGTCAATATGCTTCTTGCTGTAATAGTTCTTTCCTGCGATACGGCAGATGGGGATATGGTTACGCTTGGCGGAAGTGTAAAGCCATGACTGCTTTACCTTAAAAAGGGACATCACCTCCTCGCCCGAATAGAAGTCCAACACTTCTTCGCTTTCCTTTTCCCTTTTTTCTCTTTTGGCAGGTAAGGAAGATGAAGATGATTTCCTTGGTGTGGAGGTGTTGCCGGGCAGGATGCGGTGATAGGGATTGCCCTCCAACATCTGCTCGATGTCGGCTCTGCGGATGAATGCCATGCGGTTGCTGATGCGTGAGGCTTTCAGCTTGCCGATGGCTACAAGTTTGTAAATGTACTGTCGGGAACAGCCCATGAGGATGGCTGCTTTGGAAAAGGTGAGATACTCCTGATGCTGTATCTCCATCAAGGGTTGGGCGACTTTGAAGAGGTAGTTCTTCTGCATCACTCTGGCTCGTTTGGCTTCTGCCTGACAAGCCTCACTGCAATATCTTTGCATACCGCTTCGGGTTACAAAGGACTTGCCGCAAAAACTGCATTTTCTGGTTGCTTTCATACCGTTTTATCGTTTAATGGTTCATTTCTTCAATCCTATATCTCTGAAATGGTAAACGGATGTGAACGGAAGTCAACCATTGTCGCTTTTCTACACAGTGTGACTGTTTCCGCATATCGGGGCGGTTATTGTCGCTTGTCGTAAACGGTTGTAAACCCTTGTCAACTGTCTGCACGGTGTGACAAAAAACAAGCCCCGCAAATTCTCCACGTCAGAAATACGTCTCAAAAATATGTGGAAATTTGGGAAGCGACAAATGGCAACCGAAAAGTGTTAAATTTTAGAATATGCTGGTAATTAAAGATTTACACTCGGATATTTCTGATTAGTTTTGGTTGTTCTATGGTTATAAATACAATCCCAAAAGGCCCATGCCTCAATCTTGGTCACACTATCAGGAATCACGATGGTTTCCAGACGAGTGCAATTTTCAAATGCCGAATTGTCAATCTTTGTTACCCTATCAGGAATTATTCCTCTCCCATCTATTATTACGTATGTCATAAACTGCTAGATTATTCGTAAATGCAAAATTAAGAAATGTGCCTAACCATGTTCAAGTTAAGCACATTTCTTGGTCACAGTTTTTTACCAGTCTGCGGCTCAAGGCTATTTCATGACAAAGGGGCACAATATAGGCTTCACCAGAGACACTATTGCCGGGACTTGCGTAACTATACGCTATATATGGAATGGACCCAGATAGCCATTTGCGGCATAATCCTCAAATGACTCGCAGATTATTGTGAGCAAATCAATTATATCCTCTACGATTATCTCATCTCTTTGGAATTTTGTTAGGTCAATACGCTGATTATGACCGCATGTGAGACCTTTACAACCAGATACAACTCCATTAGCATTTTGTAAACTTGTTCCATTTGCGATACCGTGTGTTATTGGAGGAATAATTGGAGGCAGCAAACAGTATCTTATCTGTTGGTAGTACGTACCGTTTTTCCTCATTTTCTCGTCTGTATTCAAGAGATACACGTGTGGATGGCCATTATGTGGGTGTTTTTCGGCGAACATCGTGGACCGGATATTGAGAATAGGCCACGGGAAATCAATCAAGCCGTTGCTGACATGATTTTGACGGTCAGCAATGACGTAGATCTCCCAATAAAATCCAGTGAATTTCAATGTGAATGTCAGCTTGCTATTGGGGTGATTATTCTTATACCCTTTGCAAAATTCATCAAAAATCTTCAGCCAGATTGGATCCTTTATCAAATTCTTTGCATTAAATAATGGTCGATGATATGCACCATAAAGCGCGTTGATATATGAAACGTATTCTGACAAATTAGTGCTGGATGAAAGATGAGTATGTACAGACGGGCTCGTATTAAAGAATTTATAGATTTCATCAATATCGCAAATCTTGACGCCCGCAATAGGTTTCCCTGTCCTAAAATAAATCTTATGCTTGAGAACTTCCGCTTTTTCAGATAAAATCCGGCTATCGTAAATTTATCTTTTGCTAGTCGTGTCAAATGTGACATCGCAAGGCGTGTCAGCAACGTGTCCAGTCTTGTAGTAAACTGCGAACACCCGGTCCTCACTTACATGCATCGTTTGGATAAGAGCATCAATACCTGTTCCGAGTGGATGCTTTGCGAGATAGTTCGCATATGGATAGTTAGCTCCTACTCTAGATTTCAGCCGTTCGTCAGTAACCACCTCAATTACAACGTAATAGTCTTTGTTATCGACATTTCTCAAGGTGAGAAGAACATCAATACCATATATTTTTGTCTGGACATCAACTTTTTGGAACGGAACGTTGACGCCAAGAAGATTTTTTATGAAGTCAGCTGCAATTCCAGACAGTGGTGAAGCCGGCATATTAAAACGTGAACATAGCCACGCTATGAATGAGACGTTTTGTTTTTTTGGTGATAACGATGCAGAAGTTATTTTGGCCATGTTGCCCTCCTTGATTTTATTAATAAATAGTGTTACCGGTATACGCTTGTTATACCTTGTCCAAAAGTAGTCAAATTTTCGATATTATCCAATCGCTAGAATATACAATATGTCATCATATTGTCAATATCGTCCTGATGAAAACGGACATGACCTCAGGCTTTTCCGTGTCACTACTGATATCTTGCACGTAAAAAAAATGCCAAACGCCTGAACTTTCATAAGGAGAGTCAATCTCACAGTCCTTCTCAGACGAATGGCGGCACTGGAGTGCATTGACCAGAAACACGTTGGCATCAATCTCGAGTTTTTGGCGAGAGGGACTTTATGTTTTCAAATTTTTATATATATGTGACTTACAGCTGTTTTGATTTTTCACTTAAAGAGTATTGATAAATATGAAAAAGATATTCAATCTTATTGTCTCATTCGTTCTGCTTGCGGGATTTTCCGCTTGCAATAAGGATGGTTCCGACAAACCTGGTCTTCCCCCTGCCCCAGTCCCGACAGTAAACTACAAAGGTCTTACGTTCATTTCTTCCGGAAATTCCACTGTCTGTCTTGCAAAAGTGGGGGCTCCGGATGAAATCACATTGGAATACAGCACCGATGAGTCCCAGTGGAATCCATATACCATAGGGGAAAAGATTTCATTGGCGGACGGTACTTTTTTACTGTTCAGAGCCGGAGAGCAGAAAAATCTCACATTCAGCAAGGGTTCCGATAGTTACTATCATTTCGAGATTTCCGGTCCCGTCACTGCACAAGGGAATATCATGTCATTGTTAGACAGGGATTTCTCCCCCCCCCCAGAC
>ERZ780005.293-NODE-293-length-9034-cov-3.73736_pt1 | contig 9034 bp, 6 predicted proteins | sample MGYA00511874_ERZ780005 | MGnify/ENA primary metagenome ERZ780005 (study PRJEB29588, sample SAMEA2150310) | human gut metagenome | biome: human gut; feature: human-associated habitat; material: faeces | place: Denmark | collected 2008/2010 ...
CTCAAAACTGTCAACTTTTTTCAGTTCAAGTCAAGACAGCGATACCTTTGCAGTCGAAAAACCAAAGAGAAATGACAATGAAAATGAGAACAATGGCGACAGAATCAGCTTTCGCAGTTTTTTTGTCAATGCTACTGACCGCAAGCCCGCAAGCACTTGCAGGCAGCATTGACAATAATCTTCAACGGCAGGAACCGGCAGGAGCGATCTCCGACACACTGCGACTGACATTGACAGATGTATTTACAAGGATTGAAAAGGAAAACCAGACCATGTCCATGCTCCGTACCGCACAGGAGGCCACCGAAGAAGGGATCAAGTCTGCCAAAAACGCGAGATATCCGGAATCAATGCCGAACTGAATGTCAGTTACATAGGCGACTGTTTCCTGACTGACAGAAACTTTTCAAACTATACAAAGGCCCCGTCACCACATTTCGGAAATGGATTCACGCTCGAAGCGCAGCAGGTTGTCTATGCCGGAGGTGCTGTCAATGCTGCAGTAAAAATGGCAGAACATGAGGGACACATGTCTGAAGCGGTAATCAGCAAAAGCCGTCAAGGACTGCGGCTTATGGCTGCAGGAGAGTATCTGGACCTGTTCAGGACAGACAACAGCATAAAGGTCTATAAGGAAAATATAGCATTGACAACCAAACTGATAGAGGAAATCAATGCCAGAAGGGAGCAGGGACTTGCCCTGGCTGCAGACGTTACCAGATACGAACTCAGACTGGAGATGCTGAAGCTTGATCTGGTCCGCCTCCAGAACACGAGAGAGATCATGAATTACCGTCTGGTCAATTCACTCGGTCTGCCGGAATGGACTGTCATTTCATCAATACTTGGAGATGACGAAGATATGCGAGACAGGAGCCGTCAGAATTGGCAGGAAATTGCAGCAGATGCTTCGCCTGAAATGAAAGTTTCCGGAATCAAGGCCGACATGGCATTGACAAGACAGAAACTTGTGCGAAGCGAGAGGCTTCCGAAGATAGCGGTCGTGGCATACGAGAATTTCAACGGTCCGATTACTTTCGAGATTCCTCCCATTGACAAGAACCTCAACATCTGGTACGTCGGACTCGGAATCAGATACAATTTCAGTTCACTGTACAAGTCCGGACATAAATTGAAACAGGCCACCATCGAGGTCAGACAGGCGGAACAAGCCAAAAATGTTACGGAAGAAAATCTCAGAAATGACGTACAGAAGGCCTATGCCGACTACATGCAGTCATACGTTGAGCTGGAAACCAGTGAAAAAAGCCTCCAGCTGGCAGATGAGAATTATGAGCGGATTCACGACAGGTATATGGAACAGCTCGTACTCGTGACCGATATGCTGGACGCGTTCAACATGAAGCTGGACGCAGAGCTCGGAGTCTCTGCCGCAAATGCCGAAATCCAGTATCGCCTCTGCTGCCTCAGATACGCGGCCAGAATCTTATAAGTCAATGATAATTAACACGTTAAAAAAACATACAACCATGATCAGCAAGAAAACAATCAAAAGAATATACAATGTAGTGATAATCCTTCTGCTGCTCTGCGGAATCGGATACGTTTGCTCACGCTTCATCCATCTGGGAAATGTGGAATATACAGATGACGCAAGAGTCGAGCGCCATATCTCCCCTGTCAATACCAGGATACAGGGATTCATCAGCGAAATCCGGTTCGAGGAGTATCAGCATGTCAGAAAAGGAGACACCCTCGTTGTCATTGACAATACTGAATATCTTTACATGCTCGCGCAGGCGCAGGCTGATCTTGCTCGCGCGACTTCTGGAAAATCGGCGGACGCGGCCAGCATAAGGACAACAGAGAGCAATGTGACCGTAGCTGAAGCCGGCATGGAAGAGGCAAAGGCCAACCTCAAGAATGCAAAGGACGATTATGAAAGGTATAAGGCTCTGCTTGCCAAGGATGCAGTAACCAGACAGCAGTTCGATGCCGTGGAGACCAGATATAAGGCAGCACAGGCGCGATATGACCAGGTCAGCCGCCAGCGCAAGTCCACGGAACTCGTAGGACATGAACTGACCGGTCGTCTGGGACAGAGTGAGGCCAATGTCAATCTGGCCGAAGCTGCGCTCGAACTCGCCAAACTCCGTCTTTCATATACCATAATCACAGCACCTTGCGACGGATATGTGGGACGCAAAGATATCCACGTCGGACAGTTGGTCCAGCCAGGACAGTTGCTGGTAAAAGTCGTGGATGACGCAAATGTCTGGATTATGGCTGATTACAGGGAGACTCAGCTCAAGCACATCGCTGTGGGCTCGGAAGTCAAGATTTCAGCAGACGCCCTGCCTGACACCGAGTTCACAGGACATGTAGAGTCCATCGCATCTGCTACTGGAACAGCATGGATGGGAGCGCCAGTCAATAATGCCACGGGTAATTTCGTAAAGGTAGAGCAGAGGGTTCATGTAAGAATAAGGATTGACGGCAAACCTGAGGAACTTGCTGATCTGAAGGCCGGGCTCAATGTGGAAACTGAAGTGAAGTATTGATATGCCAATGCCTCCTATGGTATTCTCGATGCCGATGTATCGGGAATTTGTTCCAAAGAATATCCGCCCGTGGATTTATGTGTTCTTCGCGATAGTATTCCAGCTCAGCGGCGGAATCTATCTCGGGACACTGTCCAACATGATGGGAACCACATCCTTCATGCGTGAGGATGTACTGATGATAGGACTGTGCGGAGTCGTCGGCGTATGTATGCCGTTCCCGCTCCTGTTCAGATTCAAGTTCCGGTTCACCAACCGGCAGCTTCTTCTGGGTGCCGCACTGGGAATTGCCCTGTGCAACCTGCTGTGCATGCACGTGCAAAGTATCCCCGTCCTCTGCGTCATCTCTTTCATAGCAGGATTCCTGAAGCTTTGCGGCACATTCGAGTGCATGTCCAACATCCAGCTTTGGATGGCTCCTGGGCGCGATTTTTCCATATTCTTTCCGCTCCTTTATATGATAGTCGTCGGCTGCATGAATATGTCATCATGGGTAGCAAACCAATTGACATATCATTTGGGAAGCTGGATGATGATGCACTCGTTCATGATAGGTCTGTTGCTAATTGTAGCATTGACAGTGTACGTCCTGACGAGGAATGTCCGCCTGATGCCGAAGGTACCGATGATCAGTGTCGATTGGCTCGGCTGCGTGCTCTGGTCTTTGTTTCTGCTCGAAGGCATCTGGATTTTCACCTACGGCGAATATTACAACTGGTTCGACAGCAATGTTTTCCGTACTGTCTGCGTGGCATGGCCGGTAACATTGGCAATATGCATCGCGAGAATGCGGCATATCCGTCATCCTTTCATTGACCCGACCGCTTTCAAGTACAGGAATCTTTATCCGGTGCTCGGCCTCTTCCTCGTGCTCGAAGTCATGTGCGCGACTCCGAAATCGCTCCAGAATGTATTCACCTCCGCAGTGCTGGACTATGGGGCCATGACGACAGCCCGCTTTTCGGTCTGCGAACTCGTCGGCACCCTGTTCGGTTGTTCGTTTGTCCTCTGGTGGATCAAGGTCGTGAAACTCAAGTACACGAGTCTGCTGTCCATAGGTTTCACGGCGATTCTCATCTATCAGCTGATAATGTATTTCGGGCTTTCGCCTCATGTCAATGTCGAAATGTTCTATCTTCCGACGATACTCCGTGCCTTCGGTTATGCAATATTCTTCGCTGCACTTACTATATATCTGGAGGAGATCATGCCGTTCCAGCACTTTTTCATGGGGCTTACCATATGCGGATTCATCCGTAACGGACTTGTAGAAACGATAGCGTCCGCCGGATACTCACATGCCCTGAGATATTACACGGCAGAGTATTCTACCCATTATTTTTCATCGTCAATGCCGGCATGTCTGGCCCCTGACATCACAGGATATGTAGCCAAAATGGATGCTCTGGCACCTCTGATGTCCAGTGTAAAGACCGTTTTCGGCTGGTCTTGCTTCATCGGAGCTGCCGTACTTCTGGTCTTCCTACTCTATGGTGTGGAGCCGGTCCGCAGAACGCTGAAGAAGATGCCGTCCTGGAAGTCTGTCGGAATGACACTCAAACGGTCGCTCGGAATCGCATAAGATATGGACATAACTCCAGTTCTGTAGCATAATCTGAAAATGAGACAGGGCCGTGCAAAGGGTAATTTTCCTTTACGCGGCCCTGTCTCACTTATATACTGCTACCTAAGTAAGCATTGTAAAAAACTTGGTAAATCAGGCAAACTATTTCAGATACGCATCACTTACGACCTTCTGGCTACGCGTGACTCTGACGGAGGCAAGATTCCGATGCACATATTATATTTCCACATATTCTCTGTATATTTGCCGACTGGAAAAAACAGAACAAAATAGACATATATGATAGTAATGAAATTCGGCGGAACATCCGTAGCTGACAGCACGGCGATTTCGCGCACCATAGAAATCATTCGGAAGAAACTGACAGAACGTCCGATAGTCGTGGTATCTGCATTGTCCAAAGTGACAGACTTGCTCTACAAGATTTCGGACAAGGCGCGGGAACGCGACAAGAGCGGAGCGTATGAGCTTATGGCTCAGCTGCGTACACGGCATCTGACATTGGCGGAAGAACTTATCAACACCGACAGTTGCAACGCTTCTGAGCAGGACTGCGCGTCAATGCTGGAGGATGCGAAGGGCAGGATTAATACCATCTGCGACCGTCTGGAGCATTTCGTCGATGCGGTATGCGAACTGGGCGAGCTGTCCGACCGCAGCAAGGCTGTAATCATCGGAAACGGCGAATATCTCTCGTCGAACGTCATCTGTCTCGCGATGAACGCCAGAGGAATTCGCACGCACCTGATGGACTCCAGAAGGATGATAATCACTGACAATGTCTTCCTGAAAGGAGAGCCGAGGACGAAATTGACCACGGAGAAGGTCAATGCAGAGGTCAATGCAGAATACGTTGACTGCGAGGCTGTCATCACCCAAGGATTCGTATCGGAGACAGAAGACGGAGAGCCTACCGTCCTGGGAAGAGGAGGCTCTGACTACACGGCATCATTGATAGGAATGGCGGTAGGAGCCACCAGAATCGAGATATGGACGGATGTGGACGGCGTGAAGACGGCTGATCCGAGAAAGGTGGAGGGCACAAGGAGCCTGGAGCGGATTTCGTTCGAGGAGGCCGCCGAGATGGCTCATTTCGGGGCGAAGGTGCTGCATCCGATGACCATAGAGCCGGCGGTCAGGAAGAATATCCCGATCTATGTCCTGAACTCGATGAACCCTGACGGAAAGGGCACGGTAATTCTCCAGGACTCCAAGATAGACGACGGCGTGAAGTCTGTTTCCAGCAAGGAGAACATTCTGGTAATCAATATCTTCTCCACGAAAATGATCAATGCCGCCGGCTTCCTTATGAGCGTGTTTGAAATCTTCAGCAGGAACAATGTATCGGTAGACCTCATCAGTACTTCGGAGGCGAACATCTCCGTCACGGTGGACGCTTCCCAGGACATCGACAAGGTCATCGAGGAACTGTCGTCATTCGCCGAGGTCTATGTGGACCGCGACAAGGCACAAGTCTCCGTCATCGGAAAGAATCTGGACAATGTCACAGGCATTCTAGAGAAGACTTTCGCCCCTCTGAGAGACTACAAGATATATATGATCTCCCAGGGAGCCTCGTACGTGAACATCAGCTTCATCGTGGACCGCTCGGCAATGGACACCGTGGTGTCGCTGCTTCACAAGAGCCTGTTCAGATAAGCTCGTCACATAGACATTATATCTGATGCGGGGTGCTGCTGCTGAAGCAGTTCCCGCATTTTTTTCATATACGGCTCAGTATGCTTGTAGAACATCTGCAGCCCGGCGCAGAGGGAATTGAGTCCCTCCTCTCCCGTCTTTGTCTTGGAAAAACGGTGCTTAGGACATTCGCCGTTGCAGAGATGCACCCATTCGCAGCGGCGACATTGAGACGGAAGAGAATTGCGCTTGGCGATGCCGAATGACACAGCCTTGTCTGACTGCATCATTGTCCTGAGGCTCGACGAGGATACGTTGCCCAGCAGATATTCCGGATACACGAAATGGTCGCACGCATAGACATCTCCATTGTGCTCGACCACTGCATTGGAGCCGCAAGTCTCGCAGAATGAGCACGTTCCCGGAGTCACTCCGCAATATGAAGCCAATGTGGCGTCGAACATCCCGACGAAATACCGCCCCACATCCGTCTTTACCCAGACATCGAATATATCGCAAAGGAATCTGCCGTAGCCAATGTCGCTCACTGACCAAGAGCCGAAGCCGTCTCCTCCATATTCGGGGGCGACGACCGACGGGCGGGCATTGTCCACCCTGCGACCTTTTGCATTGACCTGGTACCTAACTTTCTCGACGACGGGGAGGAACTGCATGAACTGGCTCCCGAGCGACTTGAGGAACTGGTAAATTTCGACGCCCCGCCCCTCCGAAGCCTTGGACACCGCCGTCAATGTGTTGAATTGCACGCCTCCGCGTATCAATGTCACCAGCCCACGCATCACTTTGTCGAATGACGGGATGCCGGTCTTGCTGCTTCGGTACGCGTCGTGGACATATTGCGGTCCGTCAATGGAGATGCCGACGAGGAAGCCGTTGGAGGCGAAGAGGTCCGCCCATTCAGGAGTCACGAGGGTACCGTTGGTCTGAAGCGTGTTATGGACGACCTTGCCATCGGCATATTTACGCTCCAGCGCAATGGCTTTCCGATAGAAGTCAATGCCTGCCAGCAGTGGCTCTCCGCCGTGCCAGTTGAACGTGACCTCGGGCACATCGCACGAGCCGATGTAGTCGCTGATGACTTTTTCGAGGAGTTCTTCCGACATTATCGGCTCTCTGCCGCCGTAAAGCGATGCCTTGTCCAGATAGTAGCAGTAGCGGCAATCCAGATTGCACAGGGAACCGGCGGGCTTGAGCATTATGTTGAAGGCTGCGGGTCCTGTCATCTTGACGGCATCCGCCAGCGTTATCGTTTTCTTGAATGAGTCTTCCATACCGCAAAGATAACCCTTTTCACGGATAATCGCCGTCACAATCCCCAAAACGCTTCCGCCCTGACATCCAACGCCCAAATAACGTCTGATATGTCAGACTATACGATGCCTAATATAAACCCCTATTTGGTACCTCCAGGTCCTGAAGCAGCATCGTTTCTCAGATATGGAGAATATCAGATGAACCATGCCATAGGACTTCCTGACATTACCATACCTATATATATTCGCAACTTATACAGCAATTTCAAAAGATTCTATTTTGGGACTTTAAATCACAAGTAAAACGAAATTTTGAAATAAGAACCTGTTTTTTGAAAAAAAGCGTAACTTCGTAGCGAAAGTAAAACAACTTACGAATGAAAGGAAAAACGATTTTCGGACTTGCGGCGCTTCCTGTCGTCGCCGGAGCTTGCGCTAATGCAAAACAGGAACCTCAGAAGCCTAACATATTGCTAATCATAGCCGACGACCTCGGAATAGGAGACGTGAGCGCCTACGGATATGGAGCCATCCCTACTCCACACATCGACTCACTCGCTTCGGAAGGCGTACTTTTCAACAACGCTTACGCAACATCAGCGACATCGACTCCGAGCCGCTACGGAATCCTCACCGGAGAGTACCCGTGGCGAAACGCAAACGCAAGAATCCTTCCGGGAGACGCACCACTGCTGATTTCTCCGTCAATGCCGACCGTACCTAAGATGATGCAAGCCAATGGATACCAGACCGGTGCCATAGGGAAATGGCATCTCGGAATGGGTGACGGCAACCTTGACTGGAACAAGCATATCAGCCCTTGCGCAAATGACATAGGATTCGACTACTCTTGCCTTATCGCAGCGACTAACGACCGTGTACCTACAGTCTATGTAGAGAACGGAAACGTGCTCGGACTAGATCCAGACGACCCTATCGAGGTCAGCTACGAACACAACTTCCCTGGAGAGCCAGATGGAAAGAAGGATCTCGATATGATACGTATGATGTGGGACCATCATCATAACGAAGCCATTATCAACGGAATACCGCGCATCGGCTATATGCGTGGCGGAAAGAAGGCAATCTGGACAGACGAGGATATGGCTGACTACTTCGTGGACAAAGTGAAGAACTACATCGACACGAGAGACGAGAGCAAGCCTTTCTTCCTCTATTACGGTCTCCATCAGCCGCACGTTCCGCGCACTCCTAACCAGAGATTTGTAGGTGCGACGAACCTCGGGCCTCGCGGGGATGCAGTGGTAGAGGCGGACTGGTGCGTTGGCGAGGTTATCAATTACCTCAAGAAGAAAGGGATCCTGGACAATACTCTCGTAATCTTCACATCCGACAATGGTCCTGTCCTCCAGGACGGATATGTGGACCAGGCTTATGAGCACAGGAACGACCACGACGCATACGGAAAGCTCCGCGGCGGAAAATATAGCCTCTATGACGGCGGTGCACACGTACCAATGCTCGTGTACTGGAAAGGACATACCCGCAATATGGTGTCCAACGAACTCGTGTCGCAGCTTGACTGCTATGCGTCACTGGCATCATTGATCGGTGCTGAGACACCTGATAGTCTCGACTCCCAGAACTATATGGATGCTTTCCTCGGCAAGGGAAAGGGCAGAAAGTCTCTCATCGTAGAGGCAAAGAGCCGTCTGGCAATGAGAAAGGGCGATTATATCATGATTCCTCCTTACTACGGACCGGCTTACAGAAAGACCAAGAAGGTGGACCTGGGCAATGTTCCTGACTATGTTCTGTTCGATGTGGTCAATGACCGCGGACAAGAGCATGACATCGCAGCCGAGAAGCCAGAGGTGCTCGAGGAGATGAAGAAGGAGTTCCACGATTTCGTAGGCAGCTACTACGACATCGACATCACCGAGAAGCTCAAGAATTATTAGTCAATAAGTTCAAATAGATAAGCAAGAGTCTGGTCAAAGTACGTTTTGAGCAGGTCTCGTGGATCATATGATGGTCTTCCCATCATCTCAGGT